>Ga0180217_1000061_pt1 | contig 234706 bp, 164 predicted proteins | sample eDN3rd37CBELigOP_FD_128521 | JGI IMG/M metagenome (GOLD analysis project Ga0180217, IMG submission 128521) | Enriched Organic Plus compost microbial communities from Emeryville, California, USA - eDNA 3rd pass 37_C BE-Lig OP (version 2) (version 2) ... | reverse complement strand
GTTTGCCACTTTCCCCTCCCCGAAGGAAGGTTCTCGTTCGACTTGCATGCCTAATCCACGCCGCCAACGTTCATTCTGAGCCAGGATCAAACCCTTCAATTGATGTTTGCTGCCTCTCTCCCGACCGGCGGCTTGCGCCACCCGTCCAAAGCCGAGGTGAATGTCAAACAAAAGAGTTTGTCGCTCGACAAAGCCAACTCTCAAAAAGAGAATTTGACTCGGTCAGCGCAACATTCCGTCACGCCAACCTCTTTAGGAGTTCACCAACCAAATTGTCAAAGATCAGTCGCGATAAAACGTCAGCAACCCGCCAGAATCCGGCGGGCGTTGCGTTCGCTTCATCGCGTCAGCAGGAGTAATAATATCCATCGGCCCGGGAGAGTCAAGTGCTCCAGCAAGAAATTCGAAAATCGTTTCCAAACGCATCGCACCGGGACACAGCGCAAGACGTAACCAATCGCAACAAAACACGTTACAAAGAGACGCCGATCACCCCCTGCCGCTCCCCCGCTTCGATCACGGCGAGGAATCTTCCTCTCAATTCGCGCTTCGGCCGTCCGTCAGAAGACGGATCGAAACCTCTGCACACGATTGACAAAACGGCCCCTCTCCCGACACACTCGACAACCGTCGGCAGCATTGCGTCGCCGCGTCTTCACACCCTCTCTTCATCTTCTCCGGAGGTCCTTCCGTGCCCCAGGTTCCCATCGGCGTCGACAAGCTGTCCCTCGACACCCCCGCCCTTTGTATTGACCTCGACCGCATGGAAGCGAACATCCGCCGGATGGCCGACTTCTGCCGTGAAAAGGGAGTCGCCTGGCGGCCCCATAGTAAATGCCACAAGACCCCCGCCATCGCTCACCGTCAGCTGGCCGCCGGAGCCCTCGGCGTCACCTGCGCGAAGGTCTCCGAGGCGGAAGTCTTCGCCGCCGCCGGCGTGAAGGACATTCTGATCGCCAATATGGTGGTGGGCGAGCGGAAGCTGGAGCGGGTCGCCTCCCTCTGCCGCTGGGCCGACCCGATTATCGCTGTTGACCATTTTGCCCAGGTTGAACCGCTGGCGGCCCACTGCCGCCGCTTCGGTGTCAGCCCCCGCGTTCTCATTGAAGTCGACATTGGACTCGCCCGGGTCGGCGTGCAGCCCGGCAAACCGGTCGTCGAACTCGCCCAGGCCATCAGCAAGCTCGAAGGAGTGCGGCTGGCGGGCATCATGGGTTACGAGGGGCACCTGCTCCGCGTCCCCACCGAAGAGCAGAAGCGGCAGCAGATCTTCGAGAGCCTCTCCATGCTCACCAACTCGGCGGACATGATTCGCAAGGCGGGCATTCCCTGCGACATCGTCAGCGCCGGGGGCACCGGCTCTTACCAGATTTCCGCGGAGTTCCCCGGGCTGACCGAAATGCAGGCTGGCGGCGGGATCTTCATGGACCCGTACTATCGCGAAGTCTGCAATGTCCGCGAACTCGAGTACGCTCTGACCGTGCTGGCGACGGTCGTGAGCCGTCCCATGAAAGACCGGGCGATTCTCGACTCCGGACGAAAGACCCTCAATCCGGATGTGCACGTCCCGGTCGTGGTCGGACACGACGATGCCGAGGTCACCCGCCTGAGTGCCGAGCACTGCGAACTGAAGCTCGGCCCGAACTCGCAGAACCTGAAGATCGGCGACCGGGTCGAACTGGTCGTCGGCTACGGAGACTTCACCACCGTGCTGCACGACGAGTTCTACGGCTTCCGCGGCGATCGGCTCGAAGTCGTCTGGCCGATCCAGGGACGCGGCAAGCTCCAGTAATTCCCGGAGCAGCGTTCTTCCCGATTCTCTGCACCACGCGAATACCCCCGGAGAGCGCGAAGCTCGCCGGGGGCCTTTTGCGGCTGTTGATCTTTGCGGAGCACCAATACGCGCTGCGGCGCATCGAGGCAGCGAATTTTTATGAGAGGCCGCTCCCCTGCCCTACGGAGTCTGCAGGCAGGCGAGATACGATTCGATGGTCCGCTCCAGTCCCAGATAGAGCGCATCGGCGACCAGCGCGTGCCCGATCGAGACTTCCAGCAGGTTCGGAATCTGGCGGCGGAAATACGCCAGATTGTCGAGGTTGAGATCGTGCCCGGCATTCAGGCCGAGCCCCACCCGCTCCGCCTCGCGGGCCGCCTCGCGATACGCGGCGATCGCCGCCTCCGGTCCCCGCGGGTAGTCGTGAGCATAGGGGCCGGTGTAGAGCTCGACCCGGTCGGCATCGACATCCTTCGCCCCTGTCGCGTGCGCGGGATCGGGATCGATAAAGAGCGACACGCGAACTCCCGCTTCCTGGAGACGGGCGACGACATCCCGCAGGAAGGAACGTTCGGAGATCGTGTTCCAGCCGTGATCGGACGTGAGCGCTCCGGGCGGATCGGGAACGAGGGTCGCCTGAGCGGGCCGCACCTCGCAGAGCATGTCGAGGAACTCCGGCGAGGGGTATCCCTCGACGTTCAGCTCCACCTTCAGGTGACTTTTCAGCTCGTAGACATCGTCGCGACGAACGTGCCGACCGTCCGGACGGGGATGAACTGTGATCCCCTGGGCACCGAAGAACACGCAATCCTGGGCAAACTGCAGAACGTTGGGGACATTGCCGCCGCGGCTGTTCCGCAGCAGAGCCACTTTATTCACATTGACGCTGAGAGCAGTCACGATTCGCCGAGCCCTTCGGGAGAATTCATCCTCTTTTCATGCACTGGTACGTCAGTGTACCAGCAACAGCTTCCGCGCGGCCAGTGGACGCTCCGCGTTGACGGCTGCGCCGGGCAGGTTTACATTGAGAGTACCACTCTTTTCGGGCAGTCTCACGAAATCCAGTCCATGCTCGCAAAACGCATCATTCCCTGTCTCGACGTTCACGCGGGACGGGTCGTCAAGGGAACCAACTTCCTCAACCTGCGGGATGCCGGAGACCCGGTTGAAGTCGCTTCGCGCTACGAGCGCGAAGGGGCCGACGAACTGGTCTTTCTCGACATCACCGCCAGCCACGAGCAGCGGGACATTATTCTCGATGTCGTGCAGCGGACGTCGGAAGTGGTATTCATGCCGCTGACGGTCGGGGGAGGCATCCGCACCCTCGACGACATCCGCCGACTGCTCAATGCCGGCTGCGACAAGGTATCGATCAACTCGACCGCGGTGAAGAACCCCGAGTTCGTCCGCGAGGCGGCATTGCGGTTCGGCAGCCAGTGCATTGTCGTCAACATCGACCCGAAGCGGGTTCGCCACGGCGATCGGAAAGTGTGGGAAGTTCACATTAACGGCGGCCGGGTTCCCACCGGTCTTGAAGCGGTGGAATGGGCCCGGCGCGTCGAACAACTCGGAGCCGGCGAAATCGTCCTGACCTCGATGGATGCCGACGGCACGAAGGACGGCTACGACCTCGAAATCACCCGGGCGGTCTCGGATGCCGTCAAGATCCCCGTCGTCGCCAGCGGCGGCGCCGGCTGTCCCGAACACCTGTACCAGGCGGTGACCGCCGGCGGGGCGAGTGCCGCACTCGCGGCGAGCATCTTCCACTACGGGCAATACACAATTCACGAGACGAAACAGTACCTCGCGCAGCGAGGCGTTCCCGTCCGTCTTGTCCCGCAATCTGTCACCACTGCAAAGTAGACATCACAGCAAGGTAGATTTGTCACGACCACCTCGGGGTGCTCGTCTTCAAGCCAACGTTTTCCCAAGCGGAGCGACATATCCATGGCGACCACTGCTCACGAAGCCAAAGCGGCTCATCCGTCGGTGATCGGAATGGTCAAGGAGCGGAAGGAACTCGAAGTCGACAAGCTGTTCCGGCAGCTCATCAAGTACGGCGGGTCCGACCTGCATCTGAAAGTCGGCAAGCCGGCGACACTCCGCGTGAAGGGCGAACTCCGCGAACTGCAGATGCCCCCCATCTCCAAGGAGCAGATGGAGCAACTGCTGCTGCCGATGATGGACGAGCGCAACACCCGCATCTTCTACGAAGAAGGGGGGGCCGACTTCGCCCACATCGTCGATTACGAAGGGGAACCGTGGCGTTTCCGCGTGAACCTCTTCGTCCAGATGGGCAACCCGGGCATGGTCTCCCGTAAAGTCGAACGCTCGATCCCGAACTTCGAGGGACTGAACCTTCCCCCCGTCATGGAGCGGCTGTGTCAGTACGACCAGGGAATGGTGCTGCTGGCCGGGGTCACCGGGTCTGGTAAGAGTACGACGATCGCGTCGATGCTCAACTGGGTGAACCACAACTACCGCAAGCACATCCTCACGATCGAGGACCCGATCGAGTTCGTGTACACGCAGGACAAGTGCCTGATCAATCAACGCGAGATCGGCGTCGACGTCAAGAACTTCGAGATCGCGATGAAACATGCCGTGCGTCAGGACCCCGACATCATGCTGGTCGGTGAGATGCGTGATATGGAAACCTTCTCGACCGCCATGCACGCCGCCGAAACGGGGCACCTGGTGTTCGGAACGATTCACGCCTCGAACGCCCCGAGTACGATCGGCCGTATTCTCGACCTCTTCCCGCAGGACATGCACCCCGCATTGCGGAGCAGCATGGGCTTCAACCTGAACGCGATCGTCGCCCAGAAGCTGCTGGCGACGATTGTCGACACTCCCAAGCGGGTGCCGGTCGTCGAGATCATGATTATGAACCCGACGATCCGCAAACTGATCCTCGAAGAGAAGGACGAAAAGCTGGCGGACGCCATCCGCATCGGGAAAGAAGAGGGAATGCAGCAGTTCAACGACAGTCTGCTGTACTTCATCAACAAGGAATTCATCAGCCGGGCCGAGGCGTTTGAAGTCTCGCCGAACGTCGAAGAGCTGAAGATGAAGCTGAAGGGGATCGACGTGAAGGGGCCGGGAATTCTGTAAGCCGGGCGCATCACCCGCTGTCTGGCAAATTCCCCCAGGAAGGTCTTCAGCAAAAGAAGCGGCCGATCCTCGCGATCGGCCGCTTCTCCTTTTTGAACGGTCTGCTCAGACGGGAGTCTTCAGGGATCAATTGGACTGGAGTGCAAACTCCAGCTTGTTCGCCCCTTCGAGTTTGATCGTGGCGCGGAGCTCGCTCTGGTCGTTGTAGCGGGCCGGGAGATACTGCACGAAGCTGTCCGGTGAGCCGGGGCTTCCCGATGCCTCCTTCCCTTCCCGGAAGGCACGGATCTGCACGATCTTCTCGCCCGGCGTCGCATCGCACTCGAAGGCGCCGTTGCGGATGTCGGCGACATACTGCCGCGGCGGATCACCCGTCGCATCGACCAGCAGCAACTGACCTTCGGCGAGCGGCTTGCCGTCGAGAGTCACCTGCCCGCTGACCGCTCCCTTCTTCGGTCCCACCACACTGCCGCTGCTGCCAGTGCACCCCATCGCCCCGACGCACAGCACGACAACCATCATCCAGCGCAGCGGCTTTACGGATCGCAACATTTCAATCCCTTCGATCGGAATGGACACCTCTGGCGTACTGCCTCCCGCGGAGACATTCCCCGTGAATGCCTCCGCGCGAGAAACGGGCATATCACCTGAGGGGAGATCAGAACTCCCCGAGCGGATTCCCGTCGTTGATGCTGCCCAGACGGGCGAAGGTGGTCCGGTCGACGTTGGAGGAGATGAAACGGACGCTGCCGTCGCCGAGCAGACCGTGCGCTCCCCCGTCGTGATAGCTGCGGGCGTAGAGCACCGAGTTACCGCTCCCGTTGGCGACAAGCGTGCAAGGGGCGCGCTGGGCGTTGTTGATGCAACTGTTCAGTCCATCGGGCTGGTCAGTGTTCGGCGGATACTGCGTGCTCACCCAGACGTTGCCGCCGAAATTGTCCCAGTACAGGCCCCGCCAGTCATTGCCGCTGCCGAGTGCCGTGGCGGTGTCCTTGAAGAGGATCAGCTCGCTGGCCATCAGGCTCATACTGCTGCCGTCCACAAGGTCCCGCATGCGGGTCCGCGACTTGGCGTAGAACATCCCATCGAGCGCGACGCCGTTCCCCACGTTGAAATGAGTGGAGCCGGCACACGTGACATAGTTCCCCTGGAAGCCGAGCGGAGTCGAAAAGCCGCTCAATTTGGGACTCGCCGGATCGGAGGGGCACATGAGCACCGGGATAATGGTTTCCTTCCCCGGCCAGTTCCAACTGGGGGTGTGGCCGCCGGAATTGCGGCCATCGAAATAGGGGCTGATCTGGTTGTAGAGGGGCTGCTGGTCGATGTAGGGGAGGATCATCTGCATCCAGCAGATACGGTTCGTCGGATGGGGACCGTTGTTGGTCGTCTGCCCGGGATCCTGCGACCAGGTCTTCTCACCGATGCCGCCGGGAGGGAAGGTGCCGTGGGTGTCGTGATAGTTGTGCATCGCGATGCCCAGCTGCTTGAGATTGTTTCGGCACTGCGATCGGCGGGCCGCCTCACGGGCCTGCTGCACCGCAGGGAGCAGAAGGGCGATCAGCACCGCGATAATCGCGATCACGACCAGCAGTTCAATCAACGTAAAGCCACGACGGAGGGAACGAAACATCGGGCATCTCCGCAGCAGAATGAAAAGGATTCAGAAGTCCAGCAGGCGACCAGAAGGAATGATGCGGGCGGGAAGATCGCCAAGTTCGGCAGCAACGAAAATTGCCCGCCGATAACAACAGCAGATGAGCATATCTACGAATGCGCAGGTGCCGATTATAAAGAGATCCGAGGGGCGGGGCAACAGGCTGTTTCTCTGAAACGTTCCCCGCCATCCCGCCGCGCAGCGCTTTCGACCCCATCCCCCCGCACTGCCGCGATCCGGAAAAATCCCCCCTCTTCAACCGCGGAGCCACATTTCATCACTGCCGAGCCGGCAGCTGCTCTCAGCCTTTCTGCGGTCGGGCGGACCGGCTTTTCCCGGCTTCTCTCACCCACTGCGCCGCGCGATCGAGGTCGTACGCGAACTGCTCGCGGATCTGTGCGCGTGCCATCGAGTCGGCAGTGCGAAGCAGGGCCGACGGGAGATACGTTGCAATCGTCTGCGGAGCCCATTCGGTCGATTGGACATGACCGAGTTCCGTGCGGAAGCGAAACTGCGGGCCGAGAAGCGCGCGGGCCGCAGGCGCTCCGAGACAGACGAGCACCTGGGGACGAATCGCCCGCAATTCGGCCTCCAGCCAACTGCGACAGGCTCGCAGTTCCCGCATGCTCAGCCGGGCGGGCGAGCGCCGTGGCTCCCCGGAGGCACGCGCAACATGCTTGACGGCGTACGTCACATAAACCTGCTGCCGGTCCAGTCCCGCCTCCGCCAGCAGGCGGTCGAACAGTTCACCGATCTCCCCGACGAGCGGTCGGCCCGCCCGCCCTTCCTCGAGATCCGGTTTGCCACCGACGAACACAATCGGAGCATTGGCCGGCCCATTGCCGGGCACGACCAGCACTTCTTCAGCCGGAAGGGGGCAGTCGGCACAGGGAACTACCTTCGGCACGCACGCGGTCGCTCCCTCTTCACGAAGCATCTGCGGGGATCGCGTCTGAGGGGCGATTCCCCCGGATGGCTCCCGCGACGACATCCCTGGAATATTGCGGGGCGCAATCATCAGTCCAACCTCCAGCGGAAACGCTTCCGCATCCGCGACAACTCACGCGAGCCGCAGATACTGTTCTATTGTACACATGTGTTCATTCCGCGGAAAAGGTTGCAAAACGCAAAATCTCCCTGCAATCACACACCTCCGCCTGGTCCACGCAGACTACGGGTTGCAGCAGATCGCCGGGCGCTGCGATAATGCGGCACGCTGCGGGCCTGTGTTCCAGAACCCCGTGCAGAGAGGCTTTCGGAAGTGACTATGAAATCGTTCGTCCGTTGTCTGATGGTTGGATCTCTCGCGTGTCTCGGACTGTGGGTCTGCACCCCGTCCGCTCACGCCGCCCGCTGGGTGAACGTCAAGGTGAGGCCGAACCGTCAGGTCATCGAGACAGGTCGTGTCGGTCCGCTGCGGACGCGAACCAACCGGGTCGTCATCCGCGACAACCGCACGGTCATCAAGTCGCACGTTCACGGCCCCTTCCGCCACCATCGGAGCCGGGTCGTCGTACCCCACTGGTAAGAACAGCCAGCCGGAGTGCTCGGCCCCGCGCGGGCCGACGCTCCGGTGATTGATATCACGGATTGAAATCACACCGGCCGATCGCGGCCGATCAAGGGAGTGGGTGGATCATGTTAGGTGCGGAGCTGACGCCGCGCGAGTATCTGGCGCGTTGCAGTGCGGAATTCGAGCGGCTCGATCTCGCCGAAGTCGAGAAACTGAGCAACGACATTTACGCGGCCTACGAGAAGGGCCGCTTTGTCTTTATCTGCGGAAATGGCGGGAGCGGTTCGAACTCCTCCCACTTCTGCGAAGACCTCGGCAAGAGCACACTCCGCCGCGAGGATTTCACCCGCGAAGGCGTCAAGCGGCTGAAAGTCCTCAGCCTGACCGACAACACCCCGTACATCCTCGCCTGGGGGAATGACGAAGGCTTCGACCGGATCTTCGTCGAGCAGTTGAAGAACTTCGCCTCACCCGGCGATGTGCTGATCGCGATCAGCGGCAGCGGGAACAGCGCGAATATTCTCAACGCCGTCGAATGGGCTAACCAGCACGACCTGAAGACGTGGGGCATCACCGGCTACGATGGCGGCAGGCTTCAGAAGCTGGCGCATGCCAACCTGCACGTCCCGCTCCACGACATGGGGATGGTCGAGTCGATCCACCTGATCCTCTTCCACTGGATCCTGAACGACGTCTACGCGCGCATCAATCGCGAGGGACGCTACGCCCCGGGTCGGGCGCAGTAAGACTGTCGGCCCGCAATCGTCGCTGCCACGGAAGCGGTGCCGATACGCGCGCGTCACCGTCACAATGAGTGGTCGCATTCACACCGAGGATTCCGCCACGGGCGGAAACAGAATTCGAGAACGATGAAGTACTGCGTCGGGATTGAGATCGGCGGGACGAAACTCCAGATCGGCCTGGCTCGCTGTGATCAGCCGGCACTCGACACGCTCGTCCGCGAACGTGTGCAGCCTTCCGCGGGAGCCGCGGCGATCCGCCAGCAGATCGCAACCGCCCTTCCCCGTCTCCTGGAGCAGCGGAGGCTGACGCGCAGCGATCTGGCGGGCGTCGGCATCGGGTTCGGTGGGCCCGTTGACGCCGCGCGGGGCCTCACGCTTGTCAGCCATCAGGTGCAGGGCTGGGAAGAGTTCCCGCTGGTGGAGTGGGTCCGCGACACGCTCCAGGTTCCCGCGGTCGTGCAGAACGATGCCGACACGGCGGCGCTTGCCGAGGCCCGTTATGGCGCCGGCAGCGGATTCGATCCGGTCCTTTACGTCACTGTCGGCTCGGGAATCGGTGGCGGCCTGATTGTCGGCGGGCGAATCTATCGCGGGAACGGCGGAGGGGCCGTTGAGATCGGACACCTGCGTCCCGGACATCTGCCGCGGCATTTGCCGCTGTCGGGAGTCACCGTCGAATCGATTGCGTCAGGGTTTGGAATCGCAGCGCGTGCCCGGCGGGCGATTGCCGACTGGGAGGGGACCGTTGCGTATGCGCGCTCGCAGTGGCGCGCCTCAAGCCCGCTGCGGACTGCGGTTGATCCGGAGTTTCAGGAGCGGATGTCTCCGGGGCGGAACCGGTTCGCACGGTTGCTCCAGCTTGCGGGGAGCGATCCACAGGCGATCACCACCGAGATGATCGCGCAGGCCGCCACTGAGGGTGACCTGCTGAGCCTCGAACTCCTGTCCGACGCGACGTATGCGATCGGCTGGGCGCTCGCGCAGGCGGTCACGCTCCTGAATCCCGCACGCATCGTCATCGGAGGCGGCGTTTCGCTGATCGGAGAGGAGTTGTTCTTCGAGCCGGTACGTCGCGCCTGCCAGGCACACGTTTTTGAGCCGTTCGCCTCAAGCCTCGAAATCGTCCCCGCCGCCCTCGGTGAGGAAGTGGTCGTTCACGGTGCGATCGCGCTCGCCATCGACGCGTTCGAGACCTGACCGCGATCCGTCGTCAGCAACGGTATCTGTAAGCGACCATCGTCCCGGTGAAAGTCCGAAGGGCGCAGCGATCACTGTGATCACCGCGCCCTTCCGTGTTTCGTCACCTCTCCGGCTTCACTCGTCGAGATCGAGATCCGGCGCGGTGGGGATCAGCAGCTGAATCAGCGGCCGGGTGGGAGTCGGTTCCGGCTCAGGCTCGGGTTTCCGATAGGGATCGACTCCGGTGATCGGAGTGATTTTCTCCATCGCCGCCGGTGCGACCTTCGGCCGCGTCGTTTCCGGAAGCTCGCTGAACGCGACCCGCGATTCGCCGAACTCAGCTTTGGTGATGACGAAACTTTCGCGCGGCTTCGAGGCGAAGAGCCCGAGGAAGTCGCGTGACTCGCCCTCCCGGGGAACCTGCTGCTCCGTCTGCGCCGTCAGGTCCGGTGCCCCGGGACGGCGTTCCAGAACCAGGCGAACGGGAGCGGAATCGGCGTATTTCAGATCGAGCTGAATCGTCGATTGCCCGCGATTCGCCACCAGCCGCGTCTGCACGTCGGGAACCCCCGCGAAGTACATTCGCGTCTGGCCGCGCATCTGCTCGACGCGTGGGTCATTGAACAGCAACCCTTCACACATGAGAAGGGTCTCAGCCGAATCGACTTCCCAACCCGGCTGGACGACCACAACCAGCTCATTGCGGCCGAACTGGTTTACTTCATACGCATACAGCGACGCCATCACCTGCCGCATCGCCACCGCGGGCATCTTCTCGGCCCCCAGTGTCGCGGCGCAACGGACGAGCAACGGCATCGGCAGGTCGGCGACGAGTTTCGGGTCGTCGAGCCGCGACGCCAGCTTCGCCGTGTTCCCCGAATCGCAGTAAAGCGAAACGAGAGCCGTGGCGCTTTGCGTCCGTTCCAGATTGACGTCGAGGTTGCGCAGAATCGCATCCTCGGCATCATCGAATTTCTGATGCTGCGCCAGCACGCGGGCGCAGACGAGGTTCGCCTGCCAGGCATCGTTCGAATACTCGAGGGCCTTCAGCGCAGTTTGCGGTGCGCCCGGCTGATGCAGGTAAGCCTGAATGGCGGCCCGGTTCGCCAGAGCTGCCGCAAGCATCTCATCCTTGCGGAAGTGACCGTGGCCGAGTTTCGCGAGCTTTTCGTAGGTTTCGGAAGCGGCGAACAGTTGCCCGAGCGCCTGCTGCGTGCGGGCGACGTGATAGTAGTATGGCGGATAACACTCCATGAAGCGTTCCATCCGCTGCAGCACCCGCAGCCGCACTGCCGGATCGCGCTCGGCAAGTGCCTTCTCCAGTCGGTCGAGGTCGTCGGCCCGGACGAGCCACTTGTCGGGAATGTTCTTCTTCTGCGCGAGCTTCCAGAACGTGTCCATGAACTTCGAGGACTTGTCCATGACCTCGGTCAGCCGGGTCTTTTCGACCTTCCAGGTATCGAGATCGCGGTTCAGGGAGAGGCTGCGGAAATCCCACCAGCTTGTCGCCCCGGTGCGAATCGCGCTGGTGTACTGGGCCGTCCCAACCTCGGCTCCGAGAACGAAGACCTTCGAGAGCATCTCGCGGCGAACGGCGCGTTCGTACGAATGCCCGATGACAGCCCGTTCGCGCTCGGCGATCCGCTCGCGGCCGATTTCATCGAGCACCGCCGTGTAGAGGGAAATCACCTCCTGATCGGCGATGCCGTTCAGGTTCAGGTTGTTCAGGATCTTGGCCTGCTCTTCGAGCATGACCCGTTTGGTGGGATACTTGCGCATCCGGTGAAATGAAGCGCGGCAATAGTTCAACGTGACCGCCGCTTCGCGCGCTTCACGGCGGTCGTCCTGCTCAGCCGGCGGCGTCTCCGAGGCAAACGCACCGGCGCTGCAGGCAATCCCGATCAGAACGAAAAGCTGTGAAATCCGCATCGCTCCATCCCAACGTGTACGAGTTTCCTGGATGTCGACCAAAACCTCAGGGGGCTCGGCATCCCGCCCCTGCCCCTCTCCTTTCAAGTATGCTTGAGACCGCCCGCAAGTTGAGCCCAACTGCCCCGCATCGAGGATCTTTTTGCCGACCTCGAACGTGTTCGCACGACTGGGCAAGATGAATCACCCGCCCCTTCGCATCGAGGCTCATCGTGCAACAGGCAAACTCGATGCCGAGCGATCGATAGGAATGCCTTGCCAGGCCAAACTGGACCGCGCAGCAGGCAGTGTCAGTACGAAAAGAGGACGCAGCCGGCAGCCTCCCCGACTTGCGCAGAGTGTTGCTGATCTTTGCGTTCCGCAAATCTTCACGGCGACTACTGCCGTCGGTTAAGACTGCGGAGAAAGGCGGCGCGCGGCAGCGAGGGAAAGAGAGAAACTCGCGGCGGGCAGCGCAGTTTGCGCTTGCAGGAATTACAAGCCGCCGGATCAGTCCTGCAAGACGCCGATCGGGGCGAGCACACGTAGGCTCGCCCCGAGGGCGGAGAACTGAATTCAACAGCGGTCGGCAGCAGTTGTCTGCCGCAACGCGCGATCAGATGCGATCGCGGCGCGTTTCGCTCGATTCGGTCGGAGTCCGGCTGCCCGCGGAGAGAAACTTCGGCCGCGGAACCACCCGCCCCGAAGTCGGACTGCGGCCAAGCGCCGCGGCGATGCCGCGCACCACCGTCTCCTGCTGGGCGGCGGTCAGTTCCGGGAAGATCGGCAGTGCAAGCGAATCGGTCGCCGCCGTTTCGGCGTGTGGCAACGATCCGGGCTGATAACCGAGCGTTTCAAAGCAGGGCTGCAGGTGCAGCGGCTTCGGATAGTAGACCATGCAGCCGATCTTCTGCTCGCGGAGAAAACTCATCACGTGATCGCGAACGCCATCCCGCAGCCGGATGCAGTACTGATTGTACACGTGCCGCCGCTCCGGGAGGACTTCCGGCAACTGGACGACATCGAGCAGTTGATGCGCTTCGAAGAGCGACGCATACCGCTCGGCGTTTCGCTGGCGGGCTTCGGTCCAGCTTTCGAGCTGCCGCAGTTTGACGCGGAGCACCGCCGCCTGGAGTGCATCAAGCCGGCTGTTGAGGCCGACCTCGGCATGATGGTACTGACTCGATTCGCCGTGAACGCGGAGCCGACGGAGACGGAGGGCAAGATCGGCATCATCGGTGGTCAACATGCCGCCGTCCCCTGCCCCGCCGAGATTTTTTGTGGGAAAGAAGCTGAAGCAGGCGACGCGTCCGAGGACACCGGCCCGTCGCCCGCGGTATTCCGCCCCGATCGCCTGGCAGGCATCCTCAATAATGGTCAGTCCGTGACAGGCGGCGAGCCGCCATAACGGGTCCATCTCGGCACATTGTCCGAACAGATGCACGGGCAGCAGGGCCCGCGTCCGCGGTGTGATCGCGGCTTCGACCGCAACGGGGTCCAGGTTCAACGACACCGGATCGATGTCGACGAAGACCGGGCGTGCGCCCGCGCGGACAATCGCACCGGCGGTCGCGAAAAATGTATACGGGGTGGTGATGACTTCATCTCCGGGCTGGAGATCGAGCGCCATCAGCGCGAGCAGGAGCGCATCGGTTCCCGAAGCGCAGCCGATCGCCTCGCGCGAGTCACAATACTGAGCGACTTCGAACTCGAACTCGGCGACTTCATCGCCGAGGATAAACCGCTGCTCCGCGAAGACGCGGCTGACCGCATCCTGAATCTCGCCTTCGATCCGCCGATACTGCGCGACGAGGTCGATGAAGGGGACCGGCTCGAACGCCACCGGGGGCAGTGCGGAATCATGATAGAGGTCGGTCATGGGCGACTCCATTCGCGCATGCGGGAACGAATTGAGGGGGGGCGATTTGCGGCGGTAACGTACGCTCCGCGGCAAATTGTGTCAAGGGGAGTAGGGGATAGGCTGGAGACTGGAGACCGGAGACTGGAGTATCTGTGGCGTTGACCGACCGTCAGCATTTACAGCCGATTGCGCGACCACTGCGTTCCTACAGCCTACAGTCTCCGGTCTCCAGCCTATTTGAGGAACCCCTCCGGGTTGTCCCGAAAGGCGTCGCGGCAGCCGGTGCAGCAGAACCAGTAGGTTTTTCCCTTGTAGACCAGGCTCATCGTCCCCTTGCCCCCCGAGACGATGCACTTCGGTTCGCCGGCCCCTTCAACCGCCAGCGAAGTTCCCTCGCGGGTATATCCGACTTCGACGACCCGCGTGTAACGGTCGAGCGCTTCGGGCCGCTTTTCCAGCAGGACGAGCGTCCGCTTCGGATTGAGCATCGTGATCGTCAGCCGATGCACGATGCCTTCACGGTCGGCGGGCGATTCGAGGATCAGCTTCTTCTGCTGGAGCGTGCCGGTGTAGGTCCGCTCCAGTCCTTCCTTGAATTTCGCCCATGCCTGATACTCTTTCGCCTCGGGATCGAACGTCAGCCGGACCGATTCGAGCAACTGGCCCCCCTTCACCTCGTAGCGCAGCGCGGCGGTCTTCTGCTGAAAATCCCAGACCCACTCGGCTTTCTCGGGCCACGCCCCCTCGGTGGAGTTGCGGATCGGCTGGGCAAAGCCGCGCCATCCGCCGATCAGCGGGTTCAGGGCTTCCAGCTCCGCCTGGCCGGGGCTTCGCGCGGGCTTGTCAGCCGACGGAGACGCTTCTTCCGCGGCCCGCAACTGCAGAGCGAGTCCGAGCAGGCCAGCGAGACAGACGGGACTCCAGCGGCTCCAGGATCGCAGCGGGTGCATCGGCAGAGCTCCTCGGTCGAGTGCGCACGATTCCCCCCTCAGGGAACATTTCCCGTATTAGACCCGATCCCGGAGAGAGAGGGGACGAAAAAACCGGGAAGGACGGGAAATCGGCACTCCACCGCTGCGGTTGGTCGCCGCGATTGCGGGGATGGTGCCCCCGATTACTCGCCGCGCGTCAGCCGCTGGAAGCGGGCCAGCAGATCCTGCGTGATCGGGCCGGGCTTTCCGTCGCCGATGGGGCGGCCATCGAGGCTGACCACGGCAATCACTTCGGCTGCCGTTCCCGTCAGGAAGCACTCGTCCGCGACGTAGATATCGTGTCGCAGGAGCGGCCCTTCCACCACGGGAATCCCCGCTTCGCGGGCGAGGCGGAGGACGGCATTCCGGGTGATCCCTTCGAGAATGCCGGCTTCAGGACCGGGGGTCTTCAGCACACCGCGCTGCACGATGAAAATGTTGTCGCCGGTGCATTCGGCGACTTCCCCCTTGTGGTTGAGCATCAGGGCTTCTTCGCAGCCCTGGTCGGTCCCCTCGATCTTCGCGAGGATGTTGTTGAGGTAGTTGAGCGACTTGATCCGCGAGCTCAGCGCCGCCGGGTGATTGCGGATCGTACTCGCCGTGACCAGCCTCAACCCCTCTTCGTAGACCTGTTTGGGATAGAGGGTGATCGTGTCGGCGATGATGATCACCTGGGGATTGCTCGTGCGGCGGATGTCGAGACCGAGCGTCCCGGCCCCCCGGGTGATCACGAGCCGCACGTAGCCGTCGCGAATGTTATTGGCCGCGACCGTCTGTTCCACAGCCGCCTTCATCTCACTCTTGTCGAGCGGGATCTGCAGGCGGATCGCGCGGGCACTCTCGTAGAGGCGGTCGATGTGTTCATCGAAGAGGAACACGCGCCCGCCATAGACCCGGATGCCTTCGAAGACACCGTCTCCATACAGCAGGCCATGGTCAAACACGCTGACCTTGGCATCTTCCTTGGGAACCAGCGCGCCGTCGATGTAAACGGTAGAGGCCATGAATAATCGCGGGGGGAAGAAGAGTGGAAGCGGAGCGCGTAGGTCGAACTGACCGGCGGCGGCAGTCGTCGAAAATCAGCGGCACAGCAAGCGCCAGACGTTACGCGGCATCGCGGAGCGTCTGCAGCCGCCCATCGGCGAGACGGACCATGCGGTGAGCCTGCTTCGCGAGGGCCTCGTCGTGCGTCACCATGATGATAGTGAGGCGCTGTTGCTCATTCAAGTTCGCCAAAAGGTCCAGGATTTCCCGACCTGTCTTGGCGTCCAGGTTTCCCGTGGGCTCGTCGGCGAGCAGGATCTCCGGCCGCGCGACCAGCGCCCGCGCGATCGCCGCCCGCTGCATCTCGCCTCCGGAAAGTTCCGCCGGCTTGTGCGTCAGCCGGTGTTCGAGCCCGACCCGCGCAATCAGCTCCCGCGCCAGATCGCGAAACTCCTTGCGGCGCTTCCAGTATTCCCAGGCCGAGTGCCGGATCATCAGCGGCGTCAGCACGTTTTCCAGCAGGCTGAGTTCCGGGAGCAGGTGGTAGAACTGGAAAATGAACCCGAAGACCCGGTTCCGCAGCACGTCGCGCGATTCCCGCGGCAAGTCATCGATCCGCTGCCCTTCGAGGACAATCTCGCCCACATCGGGCGTATCGAGCAGGCCGAGCAGGTGCAGCAGCGTGCTTTTCCCCGACCCCGACTGCCCCACGATCGACACAAACTCGCCCCGCATGATTTCCGTCTTCACCCCCCGCAGCACGGGAACCTTGTGCTCTCCCTTGCGGTAGGCTTTTTCGAGGGCAATCGCGGCAATATGCAAGTCAGGCATTTTCACAGTACCTGTCTGGTTGTCCGAAGTCTGCAGCGGCGGGGAGAAGGACATGGAAACGGTTCCGATCGGGGCTCAGCCAGAAAGTTGCTCAACGGGCCTCGTCATTCGTACCGCAGGGCTTCAACCGGATGCAGGCGTGCGGCACGGCGTGCGGGCAGAATGCTGGCCAGCACCGCAATGGCCATCGCCCCGAACGCCACACACACGACCATCAGCGGCTGAATATCGGTCGGGATCTCGGGGAAGTAGTAGATCCGTTCGTCAAACACCTTCTGGCCGGTCAGCCAGGTAATCCACGACTCGATCCAGTTGATGTTCCAGACGAACAGCAGCCCGAGGACCACTCCGACACCGCTGCCGACGATCCCCAGAGCCAGGCCGTACGAAACGAAGATCGACAGCACCCCGCCCGAGCTGGCCCCGAGCGCCTTGAGGATGCCGATGTCGCGCGTCTTCTCGACGACGATCATGAAGAAGATCGCCAGAATTCCGAAGCCGGCGACCGCGATGATCAGGAACAGCAGGACATTCAGGATGGCCGATTCGACGGCGACCGCGGCGAGCAGCGGCCCCTGCTTCTGCTCCCAGGTGCGGACGGAGTAAATTCCCGGAGGAAACGCGGCCCGCAACCGCTCGACGACTTCGTCAGCGTACCTGTAGTCTTTCAGCTTGATCTGAATCGTCGTGAAGGAACGTTCGTCCGTCACCGGATCGACCATCCCCCGCATCTCCTGGAGGTAGTCGAGGTTCATGAAGACGAGGTTCGAGTCGTACTCGCTCATCCCGCTCTTGAAGACATCGACCACGGTGGCGTTGAAGTGCCGCGGCTCCGGAGGCCGGCCGGCACTGATGGTGCTGACCTTGATGTCATCGCCCGGCTGGACCATCATCACCGTCTTCAGTTCGGTCTTGCCGGTCTGCGGGTCCTTCACTTCGTGCTGGAAGCTGATCAGCCCGAGCCCGACATAGAGCCGTCCGGGGGCCGGGGCCGCCCGCTCTTCGAGCGTCAGTTCGCTTTGCGGTGCTTCCTGCCGGGCCGCCGCGAACGGATCGAGAACATCGCCGGGAGCCGCCGGTTCTTCCTCGTCCAGGAGCATCTCTTCGGGGGGAGGGTTGTGGACGTTTTGCGGCATCCGCGCCCGCAGGCGGCGGTAGGCCATATAAGGCTCGAGCAGTTCCCAGTCGGGATCTTCATCCATCGACCGGGCGGCGGGCTCGACGATCTCCTTCCCGTTCCGCTTCGGCATGAAGTTGCCGAGGTTTTCCTTGAGCGTCCCGACCCGCGACTTGCTCGCCGGATCGATTCCGATCAGCGTGATGGGGCGGGTGATCCACTGGCCGAAGTACTGGAAGCTGAGCATCCCGTAAATTTCGACGGTGGGGCTCATCGCCTCAATGTACTCACCGGCGACTTCCCGCATCTTCGCCATGTGGACTTCGGGATTCTTCACCCCGTCGGTCCCGTTCACCTCGAGCACCATGTCGGCGAGAATCCCGTGGATTCGATCGCGCATCTCGGTGCTGAAACCCGCCATCACACTGTTCACCACGATCATCGTGGCGACGCCGAGCATCACGCTGATGATGCTCGCCAAGGCAATGTATCGCGTTCGCAGGTAGCGGCTGCAGAGGAGAAGTTTGTACATGGCGCCAGTCCTTTGGCGAAGGTGGAGCGCACCCGTGACAATCGCCGCCGGGCGTGCGCTGCGCTTGATCCGCGTTTGCGGTGGTCATCCCTGGAGAACTTCAAGAGTCGGATTGTAACGAATTCCTCCGTTCAGGGATATGGGAAATTGGGGGCCGCGCGGGACGTTTGCCCGCGCGGCCGGGCAGAGAGGAAATCTCGCGCCGCAAGAGATTGCGGCACAAGACTTTAGCCCCAGGAGTCAGGCTTCAGGAAGACAGACGGGGGAGGGGCGCCTACTCGAAGGTGTCTTCTTCCACTTCGGCGGCGGGTTGCTCACCCGCGGCGGTCGCGACCGTTCCCTCCGGCAGCTCGGGACGCAGGAGCGGGAAGAAGATCACATCGCGGATGCTGCGGCTGTTGGTCAGGAGCATCACCAGCCGGTCGATTCCGATCCCCAGCCCCCCGGCGGGCGGCATGCCGACCTTCAGCGCCCGCACGAAGTCGTGATCCATCTTCGCCATCGATTCTTCAGGCGGAAGTCCCGCCAGCTGCGTGCGGAACAGTTCCTCCTGCAGCCGCGGATCGTTCAGCTCGGTATACGCGTTCGCCAGTTCCATCCCCTGAACGAAGAGCTCGAATCGCTCGGCGATGTTCGGTTCCCCCTTCTTCCGCTTTGTCAGCGGGCAGATCGACGCCGGGTAATCGATCACGAAGACCGGCCCCGTGAGCGCGTCTTCCACCGTCGCCTCGAAGACGTCGTTAATCACGACGTCGGGATGCTTGCCGGCGGTTTCGATGCCGTGCTTCTTCGCCACCGCGGCGACGGCCGCCTCATCCTGCATGTCGCAGCCGGCATGCTCCCGGAACAGGTCGGCATACTTGCGGCGGGGCCAGGGAGGCGTGAAGTCGATCTGCTCGTCTCCCCAGGGAAGCACCATCCCCTGCCCCAGAGCGTGCACCGCGTCGACGACGATCGCCTCGGTGAGGTCCATCATCGTCTCGTAGTTGCCGTACGCCTGATAGATCTCGATCATCGTGAACTCGGGGTTGTGCGTGCTGTCGATCCCCTCGTTCCGGAAGACGCGGCCGATCTCGTAGACCCGCTCCACGCCGCCGACGAGCAACCGCTTCAGGTGCAGCTCGAGGGCGATCCGCAGGTAGAGATCGATGTCGAGCGCATTGTGGTGTGTGATGAACGGACGGGCCGCCGCCCCGCCGGCGACTGCGTGCAGCACCGGCGTCTCGACTTCCGTGAAGCCGCGGGCTCGAAGCGTCTGCCGGATCGAGTCAATGATCGTCGAGCGGCGGAGCATCCGCTCGAGCACCCCCTCGTTGTAAATCAGATCGATGTAGCGCTGCCGCAGCAGCATCTCGACATCCTTCGCGCCGTGGAATTTCTCCGGCGGCTGCGCGAGGGACTTGGTCAGGAAGGTGACCTTCGAGACGCCGATCGTCTTCTCGCCGGTATTCGAGACTTTCAGATGCCCGTCGACGCCGATCAGGTCGCCGAGATCGAGGTTGCTGATCAGCTCCCACTGCTCGTCGGAGAAATCGGCCTTCGAGCACATCAACTGGATGCGGCCGGTCCAGTCCTTCACATGGAAGAACTTCAGCTTTCCCTTGTTGTTGCGGAGCATGATCCGGCCGGCGATACGGATCTCGGGGCCAACGACTCCCGGCTCGGTGGGGCACAGCTCGCGGGCTTCACGAATCGGCCGATGTCCGTCGAACCGTTCCCCCCAGGGATCGATTCCGAGTTGTTCGATCTTCGCGAGCTTTTCCAGCCGGGCAGCTTCCAGACGGTCGGGCACTTCAGCAGACATAAATTCCTGCCGCCATTTACAGTTGTGTCAGAGGATTTGCAAGAACGAAACTATCGGCAAAGGACAGGCCGCCGTCAAGCTCGGGCCAGCCGGCGACGCGCGCAATCGGCCGATTCAAAGCCATTCAAAAGGGGGGCTCGCGCCGATTCGCCCCGGAGCGCTTCGCCCCCCGCAACCGGCCCCACTCTCCGCCTGCGGAGAGCCCCCGTAGAAAGCAGCAGGGCCGCGGCACCTCGCCACGGCCCCCTGCGATCCGATCACATCTTCCTACGGTCTCCAGTCTCCAGCCTATTTCGCCCCTACCGTCTCACCCTGGAGGCGATTGGCAAGCTGCTGGAAGAGCTCCTGGAGCAGATCGAGCGACGTCCGGGCCTGCTCTTCGGTCATCGTCATCGGCGGGCTGATGCGGATCACATTGCCGGCCAGAGCCCCCAGCAGGTGAATCCCGTCACCCCCATTGCCGAGATAGCAGGCCTCAACGCACTTCACGGCGACTTCGCGGTCACTCAGGTTGCCGCACGGGGCACACTGGATACCGAATACCATTCCCTCGCCGCGGACCTTGGCGATCAGCCCGGTCTCCTTGAGGCGTTCGAGCCCGGCGAAGAAGATCTTCGAGAGCCGGGCCGTCTGCTCAAGCACGCCGGTAGCTTCGAACTCGTCGAGCGTCGCCAGCACCGAGGCGCAGCTGAGCGGGTTGGCACTCCAGGTGTCGGAGGCTTCGCCGTACTTGAGGCTTGCCATGATGTCGCTCCGCCCGACAGCGGCGCTGACCGGAATGCCGTTTCCGAGCCCCTTGCCCAGGACGACGAAATCGGGCTCGAGGCCGTATGCTTCGAACGCGAACAGCTTGCCGGTCCGGCCAAAGTTCGCCTGCACTTCGTCAAGGATGAAGAGGATGTCGTGTTCGCGGCAGAAGCGTTCGAGAAGCTGCAGGTAAGCTGCCGGGGGATGATAGCTGCCGCCACCGCCGAGGTACGGCTCGGTGATGAGGCAGTTGAGGCGTTTGCCGTACTGGTTCCAGAGGGCTTCGAGTTCCTGCTGGTAGGAGGTGAGGTCGATCTCCTCGCCGTACTTGCTGACGTCATCGACTTCCTGCATGGGGAAGCTGATAAACTTGACGCGCGGGTCGCGGTCGCGGTCGGTCTCGCTGCCGGTGACGGCACCCGCGAGCCCCTTCTTGCCGTGGAATCCATAACGGGTGGCGATGATCAGGTCGCGGGTTTCGTCGCGATGCAGACAGGCCCAGAGCGCCTTCTGAACCGCTTCAGAACCGGACGCCGCCCACATCACGGCATTGATCCGCTTTCCGCCGGGAGAGTTCTGGACGGCCTTCAGCAGCCGCTCGGACGCTTCGGCTTCGAGCGTGGTCATCGCGTTATACGCGGTCAGCGCGCTGGCCTCGACGTACTCATCCAGACCGGTGCCGGTCGGCGTGCCGGCGAAGTACTCGGGCTTCCACTGGAGATAGCCGGCGAACCGCTGCATCCAGCGGCGCGGGTTATGGCCGAGGTTGGCGACGAGCACCCCCGAGGTGAAGTCGTACAGCCGCCGCCCTTCCGGCGTCCAGTGAAAGATTCCCGCCGACTTCGCCAGCACGGCCTGCGTGGGCGTGAACGTCCGCAGTGCGAGCGGTTCTGATTGCGTCAGGCTCGCACGGACGGCGTTGGAGCGGTCTTCACCCGGAAACTGAATCGGAGTCGGCATGGCGGGGTCCATTTTGATGCGAAAAAAAGTAAGCGTTCGTGGGAGGGCTCGGGGCCCGACGAGGGATGTCGAACAGGGAACCGTCAAAACATTACGCGGCAACAGGCTCAGGGGAGTGGTTCGACGTACACTCCGAGCGGAAAAGTTACCGGTTTCGAGGCAAACGTATCGGGACCGAACTCGCGGATCTGGTCCCGCTTCAACTCAGCGACTTCGAGCGCGCCGCTCCAGACGACGGCCCGTCCGCTGACATGCACTTCCATCGCCAACTCCAGCGCCTTCAGTTGGCTGTGACCGCAAACCTTCATCAACGCGAGAATCACGTAGTCAAAGGTGTGCAGGTCGTCATTCTCGACAATCACCGCATACGGAGGCTGCTTCTTCGTCTGCGGCCGGGGAGCGGGTTTCGTGGTCGTGACGATCACTTCAGGTTCAACGGCCTGATCGAGTTCGGTCATGCTTCCACCTCTTCACGTGGGGTCTTTCGGGACCGGCTGGCAGTCCTTCCGTCTCGCGAAACGAAAGGGAAAACCACCCGGACCGCGGGATGGGAGTGCGAGGATCGCGGAAGGTCGAAATCGCAGCTCATCTTCGTTCGACGTCTTCCGCTCTGAAATCCGTACGCCTGACTCACGTGTCCCGCGGCCGCCGCCTGAGACCTCGCGCGTGCGCTACACCCGCGGTCCGTACAGGACCTCTGGCTCGGCCGACCCCGGCCGATACAGCACGAGTCCGCCCGCCGCATCGTTGACACGCACGACGCAATCGGGTTCGCCCCGGTACTGACGATCGAGGATCGCTTCCAGCCCCGCAACGGCGGCCACGGTCTGCCGATCCGCTGCAAGGTCATTGTACGAAAGTCCGCTCATGGCTGCCAATCGCGTCGGGCGATCCTCGGCGGGTCCGCCGAATTCGACGTATGCGGCCTCGCGGACGAACCGCTCCAGCACCTCTACACCGTACCCCCGCTGCGACCGTTCGCCCCACGGTTCGAGGAAGGTGCCGTTGTAGTGGTTGTTCATCGTGATCTTCATCGACAGCGGGGTCTTCCCTTCGACAGTACATTCGACGCCGCGCTTGCGGGAATGTCCATTCCAGACCCCGTTGTCGAACCGGAACTGCACCTCCTGCTCGACATAGCCGGGGAAGTTGTCCGGCGTGACCCACGAGGTGTGGATGTCGAAGGCGGCCTCGCGCCCCGAATCGTACTCGTAGATCATCCGCATCTGGCAACTGTCCCAGGTCGGACCGTCCGCGGGGCCGACAATTCCCCGCTGGCCCGTCGCGGTGATCGTCTTCAGCCGCCCGCCGAACGTAAAATCGATCAACTTGATGTAATGCACGGCGACGTACGTCCCCGGATTGCGGCCGGTAATCCACTCGGCGAACTGGCTGCCGGAAATCGACTTCGGCTCCAGCAGCGAACAGTAGCCGTTGTTGACGTGGCTGAGCACCTGATCGGCTACCAGGGTCCGCAGCTTCTTGTGATCCGGGTCGAGGAGCTTGTGATAGACGACCTTCGCCAGCACATTGTTCGCCCGGGCGAGCTCCGTCAGCTCATCCAGCTGGTCGAGCCGCAGGACCGACGGCTTTTCGATGAGCACGTGTTTGCCGGCGGCGAGGGCTTTCTTCGCGGCCTCGAAGTGCCGGTCGTCCGGCGTGGCGATGCAGACGAAATCGACTCCCGAGGCGAGCAACTGCTCGAGTGCGTCCTCGCCGGCGAAGCTTTCGAAGGCTCCGATTTTACCGGCCCCGACCGCGGCCTCGCGGTATTTCTCGGCCCGTTTGCCCGTGCGGGTGGCGACGGCGGCGAAGGGAACATCAATCACGCCGAAGCGGGCGTCGTACAGCCCCGCCGCGTGCGCCTGCTCAAAGAACGGCCGGTAGGTTTCATCGAAAATCATGCCCATGCCGACCATACCGGCCCGAAGCTGCGGCCGATCGTTCCCCGCCGTATTCACCATCGTCTCCCACTCCTGCAGATCAAGTTCCAGAGGCTCGCAACGAGCTGCGATTCCCCATCGTAGGAACCCCTCTGGGGGAAAACAACGCAGCGGAGTAGACTGGTGCCCGGAGACCCCAAACCGGAGGACATACGTTGATCCCAGCGGCCGAATTCTGCCCCCGCAGCGAGCGCCAACCATGACCACTTCCACGCCTCTCGACTGGCAATCGATCTTCCTGGGCCTGAAATCCGGCATCGAACGCTTCGGCGTCGCGGTCGCGGAACGTCAACTCGGCCCCGAAACCACCGGTACCTTCGACGGGCTGAACATCACCACCAACACCCTCTTTGATGCCGAGACCCGCTGTCACAACATGGCCCACTCCTTCGGGCATATCGCGCAGTGGAGCCTCGACTTCGAACGCTTCCGCACTCTTTACGACGACCTTTACGCGGCAAAGGCTGAAGCCGCGGATCACCCGCAGCGGCTCGAAGCCGCGCTCGCCCGGTTCCGCGAGTACGAGGAGGAAGCGTCTGAATACGCCGCCTGGCTCTACCTTGAAATCGGATGTCCCGAAGCAATCCCGGCGTTCACGAACTTCGCCCGGGCGGATATCGAGGCGATCGTTGGCTTTCATCGCGACGGCATCGCCCCCCGCTGGTGCGAATTCTTCTCCGCCTGGAACACGCGTGTCGCCTGTGGAGAATGCACCCTTCAGGCGTTCACCCCGCGCCCCGTCCCTCCCTTTATCCCGCGGAAGATCGACGAGCAGGAGATCATCCAGGAAGTCGACGGCCTCCCCTGAGCCGCCCCGACTGATCCTTACATTCCTCTCAAACCTGCGAAATTCGCGAATAAATCACCATCTTCGGAAAAGTCTCCCGGAGAGCAAATCGCCGGGCCCGCCCGGCACGTGACTTGCTTAATCAGAATCGCAGCATGGCTGGTTTCGCGCTCCCCTGCTGCGAGGGCAACATGAAAACCTCCTTTGATCCGCGCGTCACTCCCTGGGAGGTCGATGAGCGGCTGTTTGAAAGTGCATCCACGCGGACCGGGCAACTCGAAACACTCGTCCGCTATGCGATTCTCGCCCCGTCGAGCCACAACACGCAGCCCTGGCGGTTCGGCATCAAGGAAGATCACATCGACATCTTCGCCGATCGCAGCCGCTGGCTTCGCGTTGCCGACCCGGATCGCCGCGAACTGTACCTGAGCATCGGCTGCGCCCTGGAGAACCTGCTCGTGGCCGCCGAGCACTTCGGAATGCGGCACGAAACGAGCTATCTCCCCGAGTCGTCCGACGCCGATCTGGCCGCGACGGTCTTCCTCGACGAAGAGGGTGAACCCTCTCCGTTCCGGCCGCCGGTCCTGTTCGACATGATTCCGGTGCGGCACACAAATCACGGCCCGTATCTTCACCGCCGCGTCGCCCCGGATATTCTGCGTCAGCTGCACGCGTGCAATGTGGAAGAGCAGATCCTGCTGCGCCTTCTCGACGAGGAGCGGCCGCGACAGCAGATCGAGGAAATGGTTGTGCGCGGGGACGCGATCCTCTTCGCGAACCCGGCTTTCCGGAACGAACTGGGATACTGGATCGGCCAGGGAGTTTTCGGCACGCCGTGGTTGATCTCCAAGATCGGCCAGTTCGCCCTCAAGCACCTCAACGTCGGAGCGACACAGGCGAAGCGGGATCGCGCGGGGGTGATGAGTTCCCCGGTGATCGGCGTGATCAGCACGACCGAGGACGATCGGCGATCGCAGCTCCTCGCGGGCCAGGTTTATGAACGGCTCAGCCTGCGGGCCGCCGCGTTCGGCATCTGGACTCAACCCCTCAGCCAGATCATCGAAGTGCCGGAACTGAAACAGGAACTCGCGAAGCTGATCGGTGCTCCCGAAAGTTCGCCCCTGCTTGCGTTCCGGCTCGGATACGGTGCCGCCGAGACGCACCACAAACCCCGCCGCCCCTGGCATGAAGTCATGGTGTGAAGTGGCGCGACGCACATCTCAGAGTGCGTGCGACAGTGCTTTCATGCTCCAGTGACCGGAGGTGAGGACCTCGCGTCCCACCCTCACACTGTCGTGCCCGCCATAGTAGTGGCATGATCGCCATTGTAACGTTTAGCTGCGTCCCATCGGGACGCGCGTATTCGATGCCCAACTCCGGGGGCGGCGCGTCGCATTGGGACGCGGCTAAACGCTCGGGGGGTATAATCACGCGCCATTCGACTGTACTCAGGCCTGGGGCCGGGCCGCGGCTGGTGCGCGAAGATAGCCTCGGGTTTCTCTCCGCCGTACACTTGGAAAGACTCTCGACATTGTGAACGAGACTTCCTCGCCGATATCGTGCGGCCGGTTCTGCATTCAGAATGCGATCGTTTCATGCCGATTGACCCGATCTGTCACATGACTGTGGACGAGTCGACTCCCTACCAGGTGGAGCGTGATGGAGAGACTGTCTACTTCTGCAGCGAAGGATGCCGACAGAAGTTCCTCGCCCGCCAGCCCGCCGCAACTCCGCAGCCGTTGCATCAACTGCCTGTCCTGCAGGGACCCGACGAACCGCAGGCCTCATCAAAGGCGATCGATCCCGTTTGCGGCATGACCGTCGATCCCGCAACCGCGATCCGGGCGGAGAAAGATGGTGAGACCTGGTACTTCTGCTGCGAGCATTGCCGGCAGAAGTTCCTCGCCGGAGATTCGTCCACTTCGAAAGCCCACGCACACGGCCACGCGCCGGCAACGGCACACGCCTGCTGCGGAACCGGCCACGGCTCATCGACAGCCGCGCGCCGCAGCGGAAAAAGCGGGAAAAAGTACTTCTGCCCGATGTGCGAAGGGGTCGAAAGCGATGTCCCCGGCGACTGCCCGAAATGCGGGATGGCGCTGGAACGCTCCGGCCCGCCGGTCGCCGCGACGCGGACGATCTACACCTGCCCGATGCATCCGGAGATCGAGCAGGAAGGCCCGGGCACCTGCCCGATTTGCGGCATGGACCTGGAGCCGAAATTCGTCACGCAGCAACCGGATGAAGCCGAAGACGCCGAACTCAACAGCATGACGCGGCGTTTCTGGGTGAGCCTCGCGCTGACTCTGCCGGTCTTCCTCCTCGCGATGGGGCCGATGCTCGGTTTGCCGCTGGAACGGTGGATCTCTCACGAGGTCTCGGGGTGGATTCAGCTCGTGCTCTCCACACCGGTGGTGCTCTGGGGGGGCTGGCCGTTCCTGGTTCGCGGGGGACGGTCGTTCCTCAGCGGGAACCTGAACATGTTCTCGCTGATCTCCATCGGGACCGGAGCGGCGTACCTCTACAGCGTCCTGGCCGTGCTCGCGCCCGACCTCTTTCCCGAGGCGTTTCGCCATCACGGCATCGTCGAACTGTACTTCGAGGCGGCAGTGGTCATCACCACGCTCGTCCTGCTCGGCCAGATGCTTGAACTCCGCGCGCGACGACGCACCGGCAGCGCGATTCGCGAACTGATGTCGCTTGCCCCGCCCACCGCCCGCGTGCTCCGCGACGGGCAGGAAATCGAAGTGCCGCTCGAACAGGTCCAGGTCGGCGAACTGCTCCGCGTGCGTCCGGGCGACAAGATCGCCGTCGACGGCGTTATTACGGAAGGCCGCAGTTCCGTCGATGAGTCGATGATCACCGGCGAGTCGGTGCCGGTCGAGAAATCTCCCGGCGATGAGGTGATCGGCGGAACGGTGAACGGCACCGGTTCGTTCCTGATGCGTGCCGAACGCGTGGGGAGCGAGACCGTGCTCTCGCGAATTGTCGACATGGTCGCCGATGCCCAGCGGAGCCGCGCCCCGATCCAGCGGGTGGCGGATGTTGTCGCTTCCTACTTCGTACCGGCGGTGATCCTGATTGCGATCATCACCTTCATCGTCTGGGCCACAATCGGCCCCGAACCACGGTTGGCGAATGCACTGGTGAATGCGGTCGCGGTGTTGATCATCGCCTGTCCGTGTGCCCTGGGACTCGCGACGCCGATGTCGATCATGGTCGGCGTGGGCCGCGGTGCGCAGGAAGGGGTGTTGATCAAGAACGCCGAGGCGCTCGAAGTCCTCGAAGATGTCACCACGGTCATCGTCGACAAGACCGGCACCCTGACGGAAGGCCGGCCGCGCGTGACGACGATCCGCCCGTCGGCGGGCTTCTCCGAAGAGGAACTGCTGCGACTCGCCGCGTCGCTTGAACAGCGGAGCGAGCATCCGCTCGGCGAAGCCGTCGTTGCAGCGGCCACCGAGCGGGAAATGCAGCTGCTGCCCGTCGCCGATTTCGAATCGGTCACGGGAGCGGGGATTCGCGGCCGCGTCGATGCGCGGCTGGTCGTGATCGGCACCCCGGCCTTCCTGCGCGAGCAGGGAGTCGCGGGAGTCGACCAGCTCGTCGCCCAGGCCGGCGAACTGCAACGCCAGGGACAGACGGTGATTTTCGTCGGGGCCGATGCCCGCGCCGCCGGCTTGCTGGCGGTTTCCGACCCGATCAAGGAATCCACGCCCGAGGCGATTCGAGCCCTGCACGATCTCGGCCTGCGGGTCGTGATGCTCACCGGAGACCATCACGAGACCGCGCGCAGCGTCGCCGAGCGGCTCGGCATCGATGAGTTCGAGGCCGGTGTCCGCCCGCAGGACAAGCACGAACGCGTGCGGGCGCTGCGCCAGCAGGGTCAGGTGGTAGCGATGGCGGGGGATGGAATCAACGATGCCCCGGCACTCGCCGAGGCGGACGTCGGCATCGCCATGGGGACCGGCACCGACGTGGCGATCGAAAGCGCCGGCGTGACGCTCCTGCGGGGAGACCTCCGCGGGATCGTCCGCGCGCTGAAGCTCAGCCGTCGTGTGATGCGGAACATCCGCCAGAACCTGTTCTTCGCCTTCATCTACAACGCGCTGGGAGTGCCCATCGCGGCCGGTGTGCTCTACCCGTTCTTCGGCATCCTGCTCAGCCCGATGATCGCGGCGGCGGCGATGAGCCTCAGCTCGGTCTCGGTGATCGGCAACGCGCTTCGCCTCCGCACCAGCACCGTGTGAGCATCAGCGAACGTGCGGTAACTGATTGCGTGAGTCGGGACTCTCCGGCCGCGCGCGGGTTCCGCACGTGTCCCGTGCCTGTTGACCCGGGATTCTCTGAATCGGTGCTCCCGTACGAAGCGGAAAGGTGTGCCGGAACTTCCGCCCCCGGGCCGAACCGGGTTGCGGATTATCGCGGGAGAGCGCAAACTCGGGAGGTCGTCACGCTTCGAATGGTGCGGATGCGTTCTTGCCTCGACGACTCACGAACGCCGAGCACGGAGAGGATCTCGATGCCGTTCGCCTCTGATTCGTCGCCCGGACCGCGACTTCCGATCGCCATCCGATTCTCCCCTTTGCCGCTGGGACAATCGTCGTCCGCCCATTCGCTCCCCTTCCCTCTCGACTTTCTTCCACGGCGGGGCCTTCGCGTCTTGCTGCTGCTCTGTATCCTCGCGGCGGGCTTTGCCAGGGCGCAGGCACAGCCGCCGCGTTTTCCTCCCCCACCCGGCAACCGGGGCGCGGGCGAGATCGTGCTGCAGGTCTTCGCCCAGGAGGGAAGCAAGGTCTGCGAGAAGGGACTGGCGTACGTCGAGCAGTTGAAACAGCAGCACCCCGGCCTGCGGGTGCAGGTTTTCGATGTCGTCAAGAGCCCCGCCGCCCGCCGCCGCCTCGACGAACTCACCCGCCGTTTTCGCTATGACCGCCCGGGCGTCCCCAGCTTCTATGTGTACGATCAGTTTCTCCGCGGCTTCACAAGCGCCGAACAGTCCGGACCAAAGATCCGGGAAATGCTCACGGCCCACGTCTACGTGCGCACAGGATGCCCGCATTGTGCCGCGGCCAAGGAATACCTGAGCCGGCTGCAAACCCGCTACCCTGCGCTGCGGATCGTGTATCACAACGTCAACGATGAGCCGGGGGCTCGCAATCGGGTCGAGGAGCTGTCGCGTCAGTTCGGCATCCAGGCGCCGGGGCTGCCCACGTTCCACCTCTGCGGACGGCTGGTGGTCGGGTTCATCGACCGCGAATCGAGCGGCCGGCAGATCGAAGCGCTGCTCGACAAGGCGGCCCATCCTCCGGTCCCCGACGACAACGAACGCTCCGGGCTTTTTCACCCGGCGACGCGGGCGGAAATGGCGAACGTCTACGTTCTCGCCGGAGTCGCGGATTTCGACGAGTTGCCGCCGGTGGAAGAGACCTCCGACTTCGACGAACTTCCTCCGGCTGAGCCGGTCCCGCGGGGTGAACCGCTCCCCGAAGTCGCCGATGACACCTTCGAGCCCCTGCCGCCGCTGGAGGAACTGCCGGACTCGGCACCCGATTCGGAGTCAGTCTCAGAAGGCCTCTCTTCGCAGCCCCCGCCGGAGGTCGTGCATCTCCCGCTGTTCGGACCGGTGCGGGTCCGTGAGTGGGGGCTCCCCGCGTTCACGATTGCGGTCGGCCTGATCGACGGCTTCAACCCGTGCGCGATGTGGGTGCTGATCCTGTTGCTGTCGCTGCTCGTGAATCTGAAAGACCGCCGCAAGATTGCCCTCATCGCGGGAACGTTCGTCCTCATCAGCGGTCTCGCCTATTTCGCCTTCATGGCGGCATGGCTGAACGTGTTCCTGCTGATCGGCTATGACCGCTATGCCGAGATCATTCTCGGCGTGCTGGCGCTGACCATCGGCCTGGTGAACATTAAGGATTTTTTCGCCTTCGGCCAGGGGGTCTCGCTGAAGATTCCCGAATCGATGAAGCCCGCGATCTACAACCGCATGCGCAACATCCTGCAGTCGAACTCCCTGCTGGCCGCACTGGCCGGGGCGATCGTTCTCGCGGTGCTGGTCAACACGATCGAGCTGCTCTGCACCGCCGGTCTCCCCGCGGTGTACACGCGGGTGCTCGTCTCGCACAATTTGCCGACATGGGAGTACTACGGATATCTCGCCCTCTACAACGTCGCCTACATGTTCGACGATTCGATCATGGTGGGAATTGCCGTCGCGACGCTCTCGAACCGGCGCCTGCAGGAGCGCGAGGGGCGATGGCTGAAGCTCGTCAGCGGCATCGTGATCCTCGCGCTCGGATTGCTCCTGCTCTTCCAGCCGGGCTGGCTGAAGTAGCCTGCTCGTGCAGCACGCGATTTACGGCTCACGGACAATCAGGGGAGCCTTGAACTCGGTCGACTTCCCGGAGGCCTGGTCTTCCAGCCGGAGACGGAGCGTGAACTCTCCCGCCCGGTTCAGCGCGAGGAAGCCGTTAAACGACAGCACCTGGGCCTTCTCGACGACCTCCTTCTTCGATTCCTGGAAGGGGACGGTCAGCGGCTTCTTCATCAGCTCCTTCCCCTCGCCATCGAGAACCTGCACGGTCATCACCAGATCGATTTTCCCCTGGCTGCGGTCGAACCCGGCTCCTTTAAACCGGAAGTGCAGGCTCTGGCCGACCAGCCCTCCCACGGGGGCGGGGACGCTGCCTTCGGCATCGTAGAAGAACTGGGGCGCGACGATGGCAAGCCCGGTCGGCTTCGCGACCAGCTTCCGCTCGAAGCTTGCGGTCTCCTTCGAGAGCTTGTCGGTGAACGACGCGGTCAGAACGTACTCCCCTTCGGGAATGGCGTCATTGAACTGCACGCTCGCGGTGGCGGGAAGCCGGTTGCCTCCCAGCGCCACGATTCCCTTGAGCGGGTTATTCACTTCCAGCAGCGAGTTTCCTTCCGCATCGGTCAGCTTCACTCCCACCGTGCCATCGGTATTCCCTTCCTCATCGAGGGTGACACCAACGACGTCGAAGCGGAAGATCAGCTCATCAAACGGAAGCAGTTCGAGCGAAGTTCGCTCCGGCCCCAACCGGCCGTAGCAGGCCTGGATGTTCTCCAGCTTGAGTTCCGCCAGGGCGGGAGTTGCCGCGATTGTGACCAGGGCCGCCGACAGCAGTAACGCAAATCGCATGGGGATTGTCTCCTGGAAGCTGCATCGAGCGATCAAGCGAGGATCAACGAACTCTCTCCAACTTACGCAACTTGAACCTGAGGTTGTACGTGTTTCCGAAGTGAAAAGCTATCGCGTTTCCCCGACAATGAGGGCCGTGAATCCCCCATTTCCGGGTGAGCGACGATGCAGAGGCCCCCTCATTCGGCCGCGGGGGTCGAGTTCGACGAGACCTTGCCGGAGCGGTTCTTCAGGCAGGCAATGACGATGCGAATCTGATCGTACGAAATGTCTCCGCCGAGCGTCTCGAACAGCGGTTTGAGCCGCTGCATGCCGACGGATTCCGCCGCGCGGGCGATCCGCTCGATGGTGATGGGGTTCACCCATGCCGAGGGGTCATCAATCTGCTCCTGCTCGATGAACTCGGCGAGATACTCGCAGGTCGTCCCCACGGCGCGGCCGAGCATCTCGGCAACCTCTTCGATGCCCCGATGCTCCGCGAAGAGCTCAAAGGCACGCTCCCTGATCGCCGCCGCCCGACGACTCGCCGGCCGGGATGCTCCTGTTGAGGGGCGGGCGACAGGGCCGGGGCCGAGCGGCAGGTTGTTCGCCCCACAATACTCGGCAATCGCCGGCAGGAAGAGCGAAGCGAACTCGGCAGATTTCTTCTCGCCAACCCCGTTCACCTGCAGGAACTCCTCGACGCTTCCCGGACGCCGGCGGGCCATGTCGCGTAGCGTCGCATCGCTGAAGACCAGCCAGGTGGGCATCGCCCGGTCATCCGCGACGCTGCGCCGCAGGGTCCGCAACTTCTCGAAGAGCCCCCGGTCGACCCCTTCCCACGACGAAGCGGCGATCTTCGATTCCTTCTTCGGCCGCAGCACCGGCCGCATCAGCCGCGGCGTGAATTCGCCCCGGAGCACTTCCCGCCCGAGCGGCGTTACCTGAAGCACGTTGTACTCGCCATACTTCTTCAGGCAGCCCTGGCCGACCAGTTGTTCGATCCAGTTGCGGACGGTCTTCTTCTCCTCGTTCTTCAACAGTCCGTACGTGCTGAGCTGGTCGTGGCCGTTGTCGAGAATCCGCTGCTCGCGCGAGCCGGTCAGCACCTGCGCGGTGTAGTCGGCCCCGTAGTTCTGCTGCTGGCGGACGACGCACGAAAGGATTTTTTGCGAGGTAACGAGCGCATCGTCGACGAGGTCCAGCTCCGAAAGGCAGACGTCACACGCGCCGCAATTCCCCTCCGGCCACGCTTCGCCGAAGTACTCGACGAGACTCCCGTGCCGACAGGTCACTCCCAGGCAGAAACGTTCGATCCCCTCCAGCTTGGTCATCGCGATCTCGTACGCTTCCGCGGGAAGATCCGACTGCAGCTTCTTCCAGGTGCGGAAATCCTGGCCCGAATAGAACAGGCAGCATTCCGCTTCCAACCCGTCGCGCCCGGCCCGCCCGCTCTCCTGCTGGTAATTCTCGAGCGTCTTCGGAGCCCCCGCATGAATCACATAGCGGACGTTCGACTTGTCGATCCCCATCCCGAACGCGACCGTCGCGACAATCGTCTCGACCTTCTCCTGGATGAAGGCTTCCTGGTTGCGGCGGCGGTGTTCATCCGACATCCCCGCGTGATACGGCAGCACCCGGTAACCACGAGAGCTGAGGTCCGCGCAGAGATCGTCCACATCCGCCCGGCGGATGCAGTAGATCACCCCCGACTCCCCCTTGTGCCGGTCGAGCACTTCGCACACCTGCCGCAGCAGATCGGATCGCGGCTGAACGCGGTAAACCAGGTTCGGCCGGTCGAACGAACCGACGATCACTTCGGGATTCTGCAGGTTCAGTTCGCGGGCGATGTCTTCCCGGACGTGCTCGGTCGCGGTCGCCGTGTAGGCGTGCACGGCGATGCCGTCGAACTCATCCTTCAGCCGGCGGAGCATCCGGTACTCGGGGCGGAAATCGTGCCCCCAGTCGCTGATACAGTGCGCCTCATCGACCGCGAAAAACGAGATTTGCGTCGTCTTGAGGAAGTCGAGCATCCGCTCGGTATTGAGCCGTTCGGGCGACACGTAGAGCAGTTTCAGCCGCTCGGCCCGGATTTCGTCAGCGACGCGATGACGTTCTTCCGCCGAGAGGGAACTGTTCACGCAGGCCGCCGCGATCCCGCATCCGGTGAGTGCATCGACCTGATCTTTCATGAGCGAGATCAGAGGCGAGACGACGACTGCCATGCCGGGCAGACAGAGCGCGGGGGCCTGAAAGCAGAGTGATTTCCCGCCCCCGGTGGGGAGGACGATCACGGAATCCCGCCCTTCGAGGACGGCGCGCATCGCCTCGGCCTGCAGCGGTCGAAAGCTATCGTAGCCCCAGTACTTCTGCAGAACCGCGCGAACCTGCTCCACTCATCCGCCCCTGGATTGCGACCGAACATCGCGGCCCGACGCCGGCCGCACGATCTGCATTCCCCGCAGATCTGATCCTTTCGAGTATAGTCGCGCCCCTGGCTCCTTGCCACTTGTGTTGCCGTCTGCTGCCGCGACAGCGTATGCTGACACATATTGTCGCGGCCGCGTGTGCGGGAGCGGTTTGACTCCCGACAGAGATTCACCGCCAGAGTGAACATTCCGGCCGCGACCCGCGTTGCCGCAGTGGCGTCCCGTCGCCCTGCCGCGATTGAATTCCCGCCTGCCCAAGGATCTCTCAAGGCGACACCTTCCGCTTCGGATTCCGTTACGAAAGCCTGAAATGCCCCGGACCGCGTCGATCTCCCGCAAGACTGCCGAGACTAACATCCAATTGACCCTGTCACTCGACGGTTCGGGAGACGCGAAGATTTCGACCGGAGTGGGTTTCTTCGACCACATGCTGACGCTGCTGGCGAAACACAGTCTGATGGATCTCGAAATCCACGCCGACGGCGATCTCGAAGTCGATCAGCATCACACCGTTGAAGATGTCGGCATCTGCCTCGGGTTGGCGCTCGCGGAAGCGCTGGGGGACAAGCAGGGAATCACCCGCTACGGCAGCAAGACGCTGCCGATGGAAGAGACGCTCGTCACCTCGGCCCTCGACCTGAGCGGCCGGGCATGGTTCGTCAGCCAGGTTGTCTTTCCGACGGAAAAAATCGGCAACTTCGACAGCCAGTTGGTCGACGACTTCTTCCAGGCACTCTCCGCCAACGCGAAGATGAACCTGCACCTCGTGCTGCATTACGGCCGCAACAGTCACCACATTGCCGAGGGACTGTTCAAGGCGACCGCACGGGCACTGCGCGAGGCGATCGCGATCGATCCCCGCCAGTCGGGGGTTCCTTCGAGCAAAGGCACGCTGTAAGCGCTGTCGGCAGACTGGACTGCCTGGCCGACCGAGTCATTGTGAGGGACTGCGCCCCCGCTGCGCGCCGCGAGGGATGAGAGCAGTCCTGTCAGAGCGGTTCGTGCTGCGCGGTTTCGTGCCTCTGAAGCGGCTCAGCATCGCCGGACAAAAAGCTGGCGACTGCGCAGTGCCGTCAGTAAGATGCCGCTTGTAGAGACAATCCAGGCGGAGCTTTCTGAGGGCGGCATCCCGAAGGGCAGGCCGACGACTGCTCGCACTCCTCCGCTTTGATGCTGCATCGGTCGTCCGGTAACCCTCCGCAGAGTTTCACTGCACTGCCCGCAAGGAGAGATGATTCGCATGGTGACGGTCCCCCCTCGCTTTCGCCGTGAGTCACGACGCCCCGGGAGGGGCAACCTTCCGAAAAAGGTCTGCTCGCTCCTCCTGTTGACGACCCTGGGATGGATTGCCGCCGGTTGTTCCCGCGGCACCGAGCCGGAAACAGCCCAGACGCCGCCGGCGGCGACGCCCGAAGCCACGCCTCCCGCACAGGCGGCCGAGCCGGCTTCGATGCCCGCCACTGCCGAGTCGGTCGCGAGCGCAGCCCCGACCACGGCCCCTCCGGCCGCGAGCCCGGCCATCGCACCGGCGGCAGCGAATGCTCTCGATCTCGCCTGGCTCCCTCCCGATGCGGAACTGTTCGTACACATCCGGGTTGCCGACATCTGGAAAGCCCCCCTCATCGAATCGCTCCTGGCGGGTTTCCCGGCAGTGCAGGAGGCGGCGGAAGACCTGAAAGAGAAGATCGGCCTCGCGCCGGGAGACATCGAAAGCGTGACCTTCGGCAGCTCGCAGATTGCCGAACAGCTTCAAATGGGACTCGCGGGCGGAGCCGATCTCCGCAAGCTGGATAGCGACAACGGCATCGCCGTCTTCCGCACGATCCCCGAAGTCACCGAAGAGACGCTCCGTCTCGCCGAGCACGGTGCCGAGAAGGTGGAACACGCCGGCAAGAGCTACTTCCGCATCGCTCCTCCCGATGAGGAGAAACAGATGGGAATCTATCTCGCCGGTCCGAAAGTGGTGGTCGTCGGCACCGAGAACGCGGTGAAAGCGGCGATCGATCGCGGCCCCGAAGCCAAACCGCAGCCCCGGCACGCCTTCCTCGACGGCAGCCAGCACGTGCTGATTGCCCTCGTCCCCGCCGACAAGGATAAGCTGCTGGCGATGCTTCCCCCCTCGGATCCGTCGGCTCCGGAACTTGTGCAGAAGGCCGACGAAGTCCTGCGCAACCACCTGGAAGGGGTCAGCCTCGGAATCAAGTTCGCCAAGGGAGTCGATCTGCAGGTGGCCCTGAGTTCCGACGATGCCGAGGGCGCAACCCAGGTGAAGCAGCTTGCCGACCAGCTTGTTGCCGCCGGCCAGGCGACGTTTGAAGCCCAGAAGGAAGGACTTCCTCCGCAGTTCGCGGGACCGGCGGCCGAGATCGTCGACAGCCTCACCGCCGCGCAGAACGGCAATACGGTCCGCATGAGCGTGAACCTTCCCGAGTCAATCGGCCCGGCAGTGGCGATGGCCATGGCTGCCGCTGGCGTGATGGGAGGCCCGGGAGGAACCGGCGGAGAGTTCGGAATCGTCGAAGGCAAACCCGTTCCGCCGGTCTCGGCTGACGGAATCCCCGAGGGAGTGAACCTCATCGCCAGGACGCGCTGGAGCCCCTTCAACGAAGTCGATGATGAAGGGAAGGAACTCGGGCTGCTGCTGGAAATCCTCGTCGAAGCCACTGGCGAAACGGCCCGCAAGGCAGTCGGCGTCAGCAGCGTGGACGTGAAGACGGTTGCCGCCGGTAACGATCAGCCCCTCAAGGCACAGGCCGATCCGTTCGCCCCCGAAGATGCCGCGAGCAGCTTCACCCGGATCAATCGCGAACAGGCCTTTGCCGAACACCCCGCCGATGGCGCCCGCGTTGTGGCGACCATTGCAACCGGCGGCAAGCCGGTGGAGCAGATTGCCGTCTTCGAAGGCTCTTTCAAACTGCGCATCGCCAAGGAGCAGAAGCAGATCACCGTGGAGAAGGCCCTCGACCACGTCGGCAAGGAGTTGACTCACGATGATCTGAAGGCGGCCGGAGTGGTTCTGAAGCTGGCCCGCAACGAAGAGGCGCTGATCGTTTCCACGCGGGACGAGGACGCCGCGAAAATCGGCGGCATCACGGCTGTCGGTCCTGACGGCAAGCCGCTGGAAGTCTTCACCACCGAGGACATCTACGCCGAAGAGCCCGCGTTCCAGCTCTTCTTCGAGAAGGTTCCGGAGGATGTCAGCCTGCGGGTGACGCTGAACCTCGAAACGAGTGAAATCGAGATTCCGTTCCGCTTCGAGAAGATCCCCGTTCCCGAGAAGCCGATGCCGATCGTGCAGCCCAACCTGCCGGAGACTCCGTAAGCGTCGACAGGCTGCCCGGAGAGATCGCTCGTTGATTCCGCAGAGGGAAGGTCCATCCCGGGCCTTCCCTCGCTGCGTTCCAAACGCCTGATCGGGTGCCTCCGGCAACGCGGCTACGGATTCCGCATCTGCATCCCTCTGAGAAATCTGCGGACTATCCAATGCGGATCGGGCTCATCCAAAGCTGACGCAGATGCCTGCCAATGCCGGGCGACCCGGGGTTGCTCTTTCCCCCGGTTCCGGCGTTGTGCTATGTTCTCGCGGGGAATTTGGAGCCGCGCTGCGCCCGGAGGCCTGCTCCCGGGGCGGGTGGTCGGGTCCAGGATGAACGTCGCCGCAGGATGCCGCGAATGCCAGGGGAAAGGATGACCGACATCAGACAGGCCGCAGCGACAGCCGGCCCCGGCGTTTCTCACACCGAATCGCGTAGCGCCGACCTGAAGAACCTCGCGCTGCTCGTGCTGCTCGTCAGTGCGATCTACCTGCCGCGATTGACCGATCTTTCGATCCGCGGCGAAGAGTCGCGGCGGGGGCGAATCGCCTGGGAAATGCTCGAAACGGGCGACTGGATCGTCCCCCGCGTGCAGGGTGTCCCCCGCCTCAGCCGGCCGCCGTTGCAATACTGGACGATCGCGATTGCCGGTTCAATCCGGGGCGAAGTCGACGCGATCGCCGTCCGCGCTCCGAGCGTGCTCGCCACGCTGCTGACCGTCCTGCTGATTTACTGGTACGCGCGGCTGCGGAGTACGCCACTTGCCGCCCTTGCCGCCGCCCTCGCTTACGCGACCTTCGGCCAGGTGCTGCAACTCGGCGGGCTGGGTGAGACCGAAGCGGTGTTCACGCTGCTGATGGCGGGGGCACTGCTCGTCTGGCACGGCGGACTTCTCGCCCACTGGCCCCCCGTCCTGCTCTGGTGCAGCGCGTACTTCCTCGCGGCCCTCGCGACTCTCGCGAAAGGCCCGCAGGGTCCGGCGTACTTCGTCGGAGCCGTGGGAGCGTATCTGCTGCTGACGAAGCGCTGGCGTTTCGTGTTCAGCTTCGCGCACCTCGCAGGGATTGCCGTCTTTCTCGCCGTGCTGGGAGCCTGGGGGGTTCCCTTCCTGCGGGAACTTGGTCCCGACGGAGTGTCGTTTGTCTTCGGGTCGGAAGTGGCCAAACGCTTTCACGATCGAAGCTGGTCGACCTTCCTGACGCATCTCGCGGTCTTTCCCTTCGAGATTCTCGGCTGCCTGTTGCCGTGGTCGCTCGCGCTGATCCCCTATCTCTTCCCGCGTTTCCGAATGCGGCTGGGGGCGATGGCCGCGCCGGCACTGTTTACCGCGCTGGCGATTGCGGTGGCGTTTCCGACCGTCTGGCTGCCGCCGGAAGCCCGTTCGCGCTACTTCATGCCGCTCTATCCCTGCTTCGCGATCCTCGTCGGGTTCGCCGTGCAGATTGCCGCCGAGGCCCGGCCGGCGTTTCTCACCGTGCACCTGCAACGAATCCTGTGGAGTGTCCTCGCGGCCCTGCCGTTGTGTGCTCTCGCCGTCGTGGGACTCCACTTCGCGGGTCCGAAGTTTGCCCTCGCTCAACCTGTGGGAACCGCCCTGCTTCTGGGAAGCCTCGCGATGATGTCGGCAGCCGTGCTCTGGCGGCATCGGCAACTCACGGAAGACTGGTCGCAGTCGCTGCGGTTCGGCACGCTTGGAATCGCCGGCCTGATGGCGACCGCCTACATGGGCATCGCCATCCCCGTGCTGGTCGCGAAGAGCGAAAACGCGGAGGCAGCGGTAGTGCGGCTCAAGGAGACCCTCCCCGACGATGCGACACTCACCAGCTTCGGCATCGTGAACCACCTTTTCAGCTATCACTACGCCGAAACGATCCCGCTGCACGCCTGGCCCGAAGAGACCGCCGACGTGGATGAGTCGGTGGAGTACTTCTGTTTCGATATTTCGAGCGCACGCGAGACCCGGCCGCTCCCCTTCCCCTGGGAAGAAGTCGCCGTCATTTCCTGCGACCGGAACCACCGTGCCGACCCGCGAGAGAAAGTCGTGATCGGCCGCCGCCTGCGAACGCCCGACCTGGCTCAGCGTGATGAAGAGCACTCGCCCCGGTAACGCGAACGCCGAGCCTCGTCGATTCGTTTTCTGTCGTCGCAACTCACTCCCGGTTTCTCAAACCTTTCCCGTTGTGATCTCCTCATGCACCGCCCGCTGATTCTTGTCCTGCTCTTCGCCCTGCTGACCGCGGTTCGCGTGACGGCTCCGACCGACTTTCTCGAAGGCGATCAAGAGAAACAGGTCGGCTACGTGATGAACATCCTCCACCAGGGGGATTGGCTGGTGCAGTACGAAATCGACGGCGAAGTCGCGACCAAGCCGCCGTTCTACAACTGGTGTGCCGCGCTCTTGAGCCGCCTGTTCGGCACCGAAGCCGAGTGGGTGATGAAGCTCCCCTCGTTACTCGCGGGGATCGGCCTGCTCGTCTGCATCTATCTGCTCGGCTGCCGGTTCTTCGACGAGACGGCGGCGTTCTATGCCTGTCTCGCCTGCATCGCCTCGCATCATTTTTCGAAGCTCTTCTGGTTCGCGCGGACCGATATGCTGATGGCGTTCAGCGTGCATCTGGCGATCGTTCTGCTTGTCTATCTCAAGCGTGGCTGGAGGAAATCGCTTCTCATCGGCCTCGTGCTCGCTGCTTCAGCACTCACGAAGGGACCGGTCGGGCCGACGCTCTTCTGCCTGTTCCTGCTTGTGTGGGGATGGCGTGAAGGCACCCTGCGAGATCCCGCGGCGTATCGCCACCTGATTCCCGGGGCGGGCCTCTTCCTGCTGCTCGTCGGTGCGTGGCTGGCCGCTGTCTGGCAAATGCCGAGCTTTGCCGAGCGTGTGGTGAAGTGGCAACTCGGCACGCGGATGGTCGAAGGCCGCTACATGGACCCGGTCTACTACTACGTGGGGCATGTCTTCACGCGAATCGCCCCATGGACATTCATTGCCGCGTTCGCCGTGCTCCGCGGCCGCGGGCGCGCCGACTGGCCGCCGTTACGCTTTGTCGGCACCTGGGCGTTGCTGTTCTTCGCCTTCTTCAGTGCGGTCCCGTTCAAACGGCACGACCTGCTGCTGCCGGTCTACCCGGCGATCTTCCTGCTGGCCGGCGTGGGGGTGCGGGACCTGCTCCAGCCGAGCATGGACAAGGTCGCCCGCGGATTGATGCTCGCGACGCTGGGACTGTTCGCCGTCTCGGCGATTGCGACCGCCCGCATCGGCGAACCGCTCGCGTGGGCGGTCGGGTTCGGACTCATCGCCAGCGGCGTCGCGGCCGGCATCCTGCTCTGCCGTCGGCATCCGGGAGTGATGGTCGGCATTGCCGCGGGACTCATCCTGATCCACGGCGGCTATCACCACTGGAAGTACCCACAGGGGCGCGGACGCTATGCCGACCTCGAACGCTTTACCGAACAGGTCGCCGAGATCACCCGCGCCCCGGACGATGTGCTGGTCTACCGCGTCAATCCGCTGATCGCCTACGAACTCGGCCAGCACCAGTTCCTCGTCACGCCCGAAGACCTCGTCCGCCACGGCGGCCAATGGCTGATCGCCCCGCCGGAACTCGAAGGGGAAATCGAACAGGCGACCCGCTGGGAACTCCAGCCGGAGCTCCCGCTCTCCCTCGCTCCACGGAAGGAACGGGCCGCGCTGTTTCGCGTCGGTCTCAGACAGACTATAGGCTCGAGACTTTAGGCTTTAGGAAGCAGCAATCGCGGGCGAGACTGCTAACGGGGGCGTTTACTCGCTGCCAGCGGGTGAAGAGTTCTCATATCGCAGGAACGAACGATGAAGCCATCGCAGTCCGGGCAGGAGTTGCAGAAGCGTCTCGGCCAGCCGCTCGCAACCGTGACTTCGCGTCACGCGCTCGAAGCAATGTTTGCGTTCTATGCCGAGCAGCGAGCCGAGGATGTCGAACCCGACGACGGCGACATGCTGCTGTTCGAATGGGGCGTCTACAGCTTTACTGCCCCCGAAACCATTCAGATCGGCGTTACGCGTCAGTTCATTGTTGCCGATGAAGAGGATGAAGAGGAAATATTTCAGCTGCATCTGACGATGCACTTCCCCGCAACCGATGAACTTCGGCAGCTGAACGACGGCAACAAATGGTGCCACTCCCCCGATGAACTCCCCGAGTTCAAGCGCTTCGTCGAGTCATCGCCCTTTTTCCGAACCGTCGCTGATCTCAAGCCCCTGCGTGTGGAGCTGTATTTCGAGCAGTGCTGAGGTTTCGCGCTACCTGGCCGGTTCGCGCAGCGACAAGATGCTGCGCCATCCGTGATCAATTCGGAGACACATTCGCCCCGCCGAAGCTCGTTGGACACGGCCTCACCTTCAACACCGAAGCGGCCGGGCAGCATTGATTGTGACGCATCGTGTTCCCGCGGCACTCAGCCAGTCAAGTCTTGGCTCGGCTACTCCTGATTCTGGTGTATCAGCGTGTTACGTGACCTCATCCGTACTTGAGCTACGCAGGCAGAACGGTATCGAGGCAGCTACTCCGGTTTGCCACAACGGGAATGCGACGATGTCATCGAACGGATGCCCCAGAGGCGTATGGTCGGAGAGATAAATTCCGCAGAACATAAACAGTGCGCCAAAGCACGCCCCCGCCAGCGGGACGATGAGCACCACCCGAAACGGGGAAAGCATAGGCACGATGAGTGCGAGGACCGCAGCCACGACCATGGCCCCCACGCCACCGCCGATTGCGCCGGCACACGCGCCATGAAGAAGCCCGTTATCGAATCCGGGAAGCCTCACCGACAGCATGGACGCGACCATTGCGGCAATGTAGCCGCCTGTGGATACAATCACTATCGTTGCTCGTCGGCTGGTCGAAAGGTGCGTGATCGTTCTCTCAAAGGAACAGGCGAGCGCTATCCCGAAGAGGACTCCCGGCGCGATGATGCCCAGTGGCGGCACAGTCACCGAAAGTCCAGAGCACACTCCGGAGCACAGCCCTGCGATTGGAAACGTGGCAAAGTGTAACCGGCAGTCGCTCATAGCCGAATAACCGCAGATCACGTCCGGCATTAACGAGGCCGCGAGATAAATGATATTCGCCGCGCAGGCGTTCGTCTGACACGACACGGTCCTCAACAAGAAAGCCACCGAGGAACATCGACGGCGAAACATCTTATGCCTGCGGCACTCAGCCAGCCAGGCGTTAGACTATAGACTTTAGGCTCCAGGATGACGTGCTGCCGCGGGCTGAGAATAGCTGCAACTCTAATGCATGCGAACTACGCTAACGACACTCATCGAGACACTGACGCCCGCTGCCGCCCGAACCTCGCAGGCATTGCCGGTCAAGTGCGACAACTGTGTACCAATTCCTTACTGCTTCAGTGCCAATCGCACTTCATCTGGCAAGTTCGCCGGAGGGACTTCGAGCACATGCAGCGCACCTGTTTCTCTCACACGTATATGAGCAGCATACTCGCGATTTGATCCGCGCTGAAAATTTGCTGGGGGAAGACAACCGAATCGATCACAATACAACTGAAGAAGTTTGTGCTCCATGCGATATTCGAGCCATTCCAAATCCACCTTCCGATCCGAATACTGATTGCAAATGAGATCCTGCATAGCGTCGTGGAACGGCGGGGGCACCTCGCAATAGGCGACCACAAGTCGTGGTTCGAGGCGAAATGGTGTTGGGCCATAATTTGTCGGTCGACGACGTGGATCCTTTGTTGCTCCAATTCGCACCATTCGAAGCCCGTCCTCTGACCTCAGGAGAATTGCATAGACGCCCGGCTGTTTTGGGAAGCACTGGAATTCGCCGAATGCCGTGGGGCCTCGCCACGTAATCTCGAGCGTGATGGTTGGTTCCATGATGCCTATGGGCTCCAGCGAATATGCCAACCGGAAGGCGGCCAGCGATTCTCGAGGATTGTACGCGAGCGGCGCCGCTCCGGTTGAGCGTCTGGTTTGCTGTTCACGGTTGCCGCGAGTGCTCTGCCATGATCCGATTGTATTCGTTGACGAGCAGCGTGAAGTCTTGAGTGACGGCACAGCCGGCGGTGATGGTCACGGGGGAGCCGGTTTCCTCGTCGATCAACGGTTTGCCGGCGCTCCAGGGTTCGCCGTAGTACAGGATTCTCTTGATGCCGCTCTTGATGTCTGTCGTGGCGAACCTGCGCCCCAGTTGGGTTGGTGTCGCGATGTCTGTCTCGGGCCGCAGTTGTCGCAAGTATTGGAATGTGGGATCGCGGATGACCTGGTCACCGGTTTTGAGTTGCCGTGCCCCCTGGAGACTGGTGATCTCTGCGGTGGACTGATCGGGCTCGACTTTTGTGATCTTCAGTTCGCCGACCGGTTTCCCCTCCTGGTAAACGTCGAAAACGTCTCCGACCGTAACGCCGTCGTCGGTGCCTTTGCGGATTTGCACGGAATCAGCACTGGTTTCCGTCAGCTTCGCGACCAGGGGCGTGACCGGCGGTTGCCGATCGTTCGCCAAGGTCAGGTAGATCGCCAGCACCACGACAGTGATGAGCCCTCCGATGGTCAACACTCGCCTTCGCATGCGATCTTCCGCTACGAGGTTGAAAGCGGGGTAGGCCTTAGGCTCTAGACTTCAGGCTTTAGGACGTTCTCCATGGCGGCGACGTGATTTGAATTTTTCATCGTCGAGTTCGCACGGTTTGACGTAGCGGGGCAGGGGAAGGTTCCCAGCTTTTGTAACGGTTCCGGGAATTCTGCGAAGTTTTTCGCCGATCCAGGGGACGTCCGTGGTGTTGAGAAGCACCGACATACGCGCGAGCTGAAGGAACGCGCGCGGCCCGTTGGGCCGCGGCCAAACGGTTGGCCCTGCACTGGCCTTCAGCGCACCGCCCCTCCGTCCTAGAGCCCGAAGTCTACAGTCTAAAGCCTACTAAAGCCTATTCATCCCCTCCGAACCGCTGGAGGAATTCCGCCAGCGCGATGCCCAGGGCGCGGACCTTTTCGCGTTGGGCGGGGTCCTTCAGGTTGCCGGCTTCATCGAAGGCCTGGCTGGCGTGAGAGAGGGCGTACTGTTCGGGGAGCACGATCACGCCGACGTTGCCGAGGATCGAGCGGAGGTGGACGAGCCCCCGCAGGCCGCCGAGTCCGCCGGGGGAGGCACTCATGAGCACGGCGACTTTTCGCTGGAAGGCGATCAACGGTTTTTCGCCGCCGGTGCCGCGCGACACCCAGTCGATCAGGTTCTTCAACAGGGCCGTGATCGAACTGTTGTACTCGGGAGAGGCGATCAGAAAGCCGTCGTGCTCGATCATCAGTTGCTTGAGCCGGGCGGCGTTTTCAGGCATGCCTTCGGTGTCTTCCAGGTCCTGATCGAAGAGCGGGAGCAGGAAGTCACGGAGATCAAGAAGGGTGACCTCCGCGCCGGCTTCGCGGGCCGCGTCGGCGGCGACTTTTACAAGCTTCTTGTTCAGCGAATCGCGGCGAGCACTGCCGGCGAACGCCAGAATCCGGGGAGCACGTGTGGACATCCGAAAACTCCTTGAATAAGAGACCAGATCAGGAGTGTTCCACTGCCGATAATCTCAACCCACCGCCCGCCGCGACGCAGAGGCAGCTGCTCAATCGCCGCCACCTCAGCACGCCTTACGTTTTCCCGATGCATTCTTCGCGCCGGTGATGACGGGCGTTTCGCTTAGTGCGCGGGCGAGGGAGTGACCGGTTCGCGGCGATCGTCGAGCGATGCCACGCCGGCCCCGTTGGCGATCACCAGCAGCATCGCTCCCATCATCGAGGTGTTTTTCAGGAACTGGATCAGCTCAGCCTGCTGCGCCTGCGGATCGGTACGCGTCCAGAAGTCGTGGAAGTAGAGGTTGGCCAGCGCGAGGAAGACGAGCAGCAGTGTCGCACCGAGCCGGGCGTGATAGCCCAGGAGCAGCGACGCCGAGCCGAACAGCAGGAAGATCACCGCCCCGGTCAGCATCAGTCCCGGCGCGGGGACGCCGGCACTCGCCATGACCTGAGTCACGCTCGAGAACTCCGGAATCAGTTTGCCCGCGAGACTGCTGACGAAGATACCGACCAGCAGCAGACGACCAAGCAGTGCGACACCGATTTTCCAGGATTGCATGGGAACCTCCAGAGTGATGCAGACAGGCTGCGGGACCGTGGCTGCCGCGACGGGAGCCACACACAAACCACATCAACAATTTACACATCAATCATTTTGCCGAGAAAAAGAAGAGCGTCCTGCGTCTCTTCGTTCCTTTCATTCATTGCCGGATCACAGCGGGCGGGCTGTTCTCGTGGAGGCTGCTGTCGCCACAAACTATTGCCGCGGCGAGTCGGTCAATTCACCACAACAACAAGAACTGGTTGCCTTTCAGTCCGATTCCGCCGCGTCGTCCGCGAGCATCCCGGCGGGCTGCGCCTTCGAAAGTCGAGTTTTTTCCAGCAGGTGGATCAACTGCCGCAGCTCGTCCGGCGTGAGATGTCCGAGCAGGCTGCGGTGCAGGGCCTCGACCGGTTCCTCCAGCCGCGCGAGCAGGTCGAGCCCCGCCTGGGTAATCGAAACGTGAATCACCCGGCGGTCCTCGGAACAGCGTTCCCGCACCACCAGGCCGCTTTTCTCCAGACGGTCGATCAGCCCCGTAATGCCGGGGACAACGGTAATGGTCCGCTCGGCAATTTCGAGGATGGGTAACCGCCGCCCTTCCCCGCGCAGGATCCGCAGGATGTTGTACTGCGACGAGGTAATCCCGTAAGTGCGAAACAGCCGCACGAACTCGATCTGCAACTGATCGCTCGTCCGCAGCAGGTTCAGAAATGCTTCCTGCTCCAGCGAACGGAACGGCTGTTTCTTCTTCAGTTCGTGTTGTAAGGATCGGTCTGTCATGTTGGCCCTCTGCATTTACTTTACGCATCATTTATCCCTGCGTCAATCAGTTTTTCGCCCGGTTCGCGAAAAAAGCGGTGATCCCGGCTCGGGGCAACGGCTTCTGGTCGCTCTCCGACCACCCGCAGGCGCTGTGGGCCGAGATTGGTTGAACCTGTTCGCTTGTTTCTGCCGATTCCCTAGACGGGTCCGGGAACTGGATGCTCCCGGCTGCGAGTCACAAGCCGAAGGGAGTTGGCAATGAGAGCCCCCGGGCTCAACCTGAGCTGCCTGATTTGCGGATGGCTGCTTCTGGCGGTGGTACCCGCGTTCGCCCAGTCTCCGGCCGCACCGGCCGCACCGCTGTCTCCCCTCGCCAACTTTCCCGAGAATCACTACACCATTGCCGGTGAAGTCGCCCAGCCGGGAACATATACGTTCCCCACGCATCGCGTCCACCTGCGGGAACTTCTCCGGGCAGCGGGTGGAACCACCGCGGCGGCGAGCGGCAATGTGCGTCTGATTCGCCGCGGCTTTGTCATCGACCAGACGTTCGTCACCCCGAGCTCCACCTATGTCGTGCAGAACGGGGATGTGCTGATCGTCGATCCCCGCAACTCCGGAGTTCACCCGGCGGCAGACATTATCGGGGGCTCCACGGCCACTCCGGTCGAACAGACCGCCGGAGCAGGCTCGCGTACCGCGCCGATTCCGGTCGTGCTGCTGAACGTGCAGGAGCGGCCGGTGGTCCTCAACCTGACTCCCGAACAGGCGACCGTCAAGGGGCTCGACCAGCTGCTGCGGCAGGAACACAATCCGGCTCGGCGGGGCGTTCTGCTCATGTCGGGATCTTCCCCGATCTCCTTCGAAGGGGAGAGCCATTCCACACTGCAACTCCCGAGCGGTACGGTCGTGGTGTATGACCCGACATCGCTCGACCGCGGAACCCTGCCGTCTTTGAAGACGCCGGTGTTCGCGACTTCGAACTCAGTCAATGCGGCCCCTGGCGTCGGGAACTTCCCCCTCGCTTCGGGAGCGGCAACGGAGAGAGGTCCGGCCCTGCAGGAGCCTCCCCCCTACCCCGGGCGGCCACAGGTGACGATTGACACCGTCTCCACCGATGAAACGCGTCCGGTCCCCGTGACACAGGTCACTCCGGAAGCCCGAAAGCCGCCCATGGATGCCGGTCCGGCGATGGTTCCGCCGGTCCCGGAAACCGAAATTGAGCCCCTGCCGCTGGCGAACGACGCGGCGGGGGTCACGCCGATTTCCCAGCAGGTCGAGGCGGCCGCCCCGCCTCCGCCGCTCTCGGAGTCCCCGCACGCGGTCCGGTGGCGGTCCACTCCGGCCGCGCCCCGACAGTCGATGCGACACGAACCGGTTCGCACTTCCGGAAAGGCCGGGCTGTTCGCTGTGATCACCTTCGCCGTTCTGGGTGGCGGTGCGGTCGCGTTCGTGATCTACAAGCGGCGCGAGCCGGGAGAAACCCCGGCTCCTCCCGCGAATGCCGTGACGGTTCCGCGCGATAATCTGCTCGAAGCCCTGATCCGCGATCAACTGCCGCTGCTGGAGGAACCGGTCGCGCTCCCCGCCGATCTTCAGTTCCACGGCAAGCCCGCCGAGGGTTGGCGGTATCGAGTCGATGCCCGGCACAACGCGTCGAATGAACCGCGCGACACGGCGAAGAGCAGGCCGCGCGCGTCCACACCGCCCGCTCCGCACTTCAAGCCTGTTCCCGAAAGCAGCCCCGCTGTCGCGGATGCGGGTGAAGTGGAGAAGACGCCAGTGCCCCGGCCGATCGAGAAAATTGCCGCAACTGCACCCCGAACGCCTGCTCCGCCCGAAATGACCGCCGCCCCTGTCACGGCTTCGGCTCCCCGTCGCCCTGCATCACCGGCACGCGAATCCGAAGTGGAAGTGCCGCGGCTGCTCGAACGCGTTCTGTCCGCAGTTCAGGGAGGGAAGCAATGAACGTCGGGCTGGATCTCGGAACACATTCGCTGCGATCGGTGTGGCTCAACGGAGATCATCTGCGGAGCCGCCGCTGTCGCTGCGCTTATCTCGTCCTGCCCGACTCGGGTGCCCGGCGGCACGTGCTCTCGCAGGCGGGGATTCCGTTCGCTTCCTGCGAAGCGCACCTGGTGTTGATGGACGACGCGGCGGTCGAAAACTGGCGACTGTTCCAGGCGCCGTGGGTGCCGCTGCTTCCCGAGGGGAAGGTGCCGCGGGAAGATCCCGTCTGCCGTCAGATTCTGGCTGCGCAGGTCGAGCGTCTGCTCCCCACGCCCCCGACGACGGGAGCACTCTGCTGCATGGTGCTGCCGCGCGGGGCCCGTCCCGACACACCCGCGGGGGAGCATGGCTGTGAATTCCTCAAGCGGCTCGTGAGGCTGCGCGGCTACGAACCACTGCTGCTCTCGCCGGGAATGGCGGTCGTCCTGTCGGAACTGGTGGACGAGGGTTTCACCGGCATCGGCCTGACCTTCGGTGCGGGGAGCTGTGAGTTCAGTCTGGCTCATTGCGGCGTGGAAATCGCAACGGCCTCGCTGCCGCGCGGCGGGGACTGGATCGATGCCGAGTTCGCCCGCCGGACGCAGTTGTATCTGTGGGATTCCCGCGGGCATCGGCTGCTGGACGTCGAACAGGCCGCGGAGGCGCGGCAGGGGCTGACGTCGCTTCTCGAACCGCGAACCGCTGCCGAGGAACTCCTCTGCGGACTTTACCGTGAGCTGGTGGGCGATCTGCTGAAGGTCGCATGCGAGGCGGTAAAAAGTTCGCTGCGCGTCCCGCGAACGCTGCCCCCGGTTTTTGTGGTGTGCGGCGGCGGGATCGCCCAGGCGGAAGGCTTCATAACTCTCTTCGAGCAGGAGTTGGCACGGCAGTCCTGGCCGTTGCAGATTGCCGGGATTCGGGCAGGCTCTTCATCGCCGTACGCGGTGGCGCGCGGCTGTCTGATTCACGCCAGCCTGGAGCAGCATGTCATGTCCCCGGTGGAGCGTGCCGCCTGAAAGCCGCGGGGAAAGGGTCGCACCCAACCGGTCTCGTATCCGCGCCGGCTCGCCCTTGATGCTGTTCGCAGCAACTCACGTCGCCGGGCCTCTTTCAGTGCCGGGTGAAATGCCCGCCCCCGGTGCGTCTGTCTTACACCGCAACTCTTCCCCGAGTCCCGACGTTCTGGTGATGCGGTGTGTTCTTCGCACTCGAGATGATGCTGACGAAGCATCATTCCGCGTGTCACGCTGATGTGGGATTCCCTGCGTTTCGCCTCCGCCGGGCTGGTCATTGACACACGAATTGCCGCCCGCTGAAGATTGTCCCCCGCCCCCCGACCTCCTATGATCGCTTGCCTGGAAAAACCAGCGAATTCAGGAGTGAGGCAAGAATTGCGGCAGCGGTGAGGGCCTCGCGGAATCGAGGCACCTCGGAGAGCGGACAGGAAGAAAATGAGCCTGATTCGAAAGGCAATTCTCGAAGACTCGTTTCTGCTGGATGTGGAAGCGCTCGATATCGAGGCGGTTTTTCAGCAGACGCTGGATCATGTGGTCGCCCGCGGGCTCTTGCCTTCCACGTATCACAAACCGATCCTCGATGGCCTGATTGAACGCGAGCGGGAAAGCTCGACCGCGATCGGAAACTCGGTCGCGATTCCGCACTTTTATCTCGACGCTCCCATCAATCAGGTCGTCGTTTTCGTGCGGCTGGCGAAGCCCCTGAATCTGGGAGCGCCGGATGGAATCCCGACGCATTACCTCTTCCTGCTCCTGGGGCCGACCGAGTCGCGGGCACAGCACCTCGAAACGCTGATGCACATCGCCCGGCTGATGTCGGACGATGAATTCCGCTACGAGGCGGGTGAAGCGCGGGACCGCGAGGAACTTCTCGCCGCGTACGATCGCTTCCTGACGCGCACCGTGCCGGCTGCCGAACCGCCGCAGAAAGCTCCACCAGCCGACGGGCTCACCTACACCGGGCGGCTTGCGGGAGGAATTCTCGCGGACTTTCGCCGCCGCTGGCCGCACTATGTCTCGGACTTCCGCGACGGCCTGAGCACAAAATGTCTCGCGACCGTGCTCTTCCTGACGTTCGCGTGTCTCGCCCCGGCGATCACCTTCGGCGGCGTGATGGCGATCGAGACCGAAGGGCATATCGGCCCCGTTGAGATGATTCTGGCGCTCTCCCTGTGCGGCAGCCTGTATGCGCTTTTGGCGGGCCAGCCCATGATTATCATGGGAGGCACAGGTCCGCTGCTCGCCTATACGATCGTCCTCTACCGGCTCTGCGTCGATATGGGTGTTCCCTTTCTGCCGACGTATGCCTGGGTCGGATTCTGGACCTCGCTGTTCGTGATCATCCTCGCGGTCACGGACGCCAGTTGCCTGATGCGCCACTTTACGCGCTTCACCGACGAGATTTTTGCCGCGCTGGTGTCGCTGATCTACATCTACGAGGCGGTGAAGGCGCTCGTCCACATCTTCACGGATCACGAAGTCAGCTATGCGACGGCCCTGCTTTCGCTGCTGCTGGCGATGGGAACCTTCCAGATTGCGACCACGCTGGTCCGCATCCGCCGCAGCCGCTATCTCCTGCCGCGAATGCGTGAGATCCTTGCCGATTTCGGCCCGAGCATCGCACTCGCCCTGATGACCCTGCTCGCCGTCCGCCTGCATGAGGTGGAGCTTGGTGCCCTTCCGGCGCCCGACGAGTTCGGCACGACACTCGGCCGGGCCTGGCTGATCAATCCGTTTGAAGCTCCGCGCTGGGTCTGGTTTGCCTCGATCGGTCCGGCTCTCTTCGGGGCCGTGCTCGTCTATCTCGACCAGAACATCACCGCCCGCATCGTCAACAACCCGGATCACAAGCTGCAGAAAGGGGAATCGTATCACCTCGACCTGGCGGTGGTCGGCGGGATGGTCGGCATCTGTTCCGGTTTCGGTCTCCCCTGGCACGTGGCGGCAACCGTCCGGTCGCTGAATCACATCCACAGTCTGGCGACTGTCGAAGAAGTGATGACTCCCGGCGGGGAGACTCATGAGCGGATCATCCACGTCCGCGAGAACCGTCTGACAGGGCTGTTCATTCACCTGCTCATTGGCTGTTCGCTGTTTCTGCTTCCGTGGCTCAAGCAGATCCCCATGGCGGCGCTGTACGGACTCTTCCTGTACATGGGGGTTGTTTCACTCTCGGGGAACCAGTTCTTTCAGCGGATGCAGTTGTGGCTGATGGACTCCGCACTCTACCCGAGCACACATTACATGCGGCGGGTGCCGACCTGGATCATTCACATCTACACGCTGCTGCAGTTCGCCTGTCTGTCGATGCTGTGGCTCGTGAAGTCGAGTGCCGTGGGAATCCTCTTCCCGCTGCTGATCGCGGTGCTGGCTCCGATCCGCATTTTCATGGGGCGGTTCTTTCCGCCCGAGTACCTCGCCGCGCTCGACGGAGAGGAAGAACCTGACGAAGACATCTCCCGCTGGTAAGCGTCCACTGGTCCGGAGAGGCCGGAGAGAGGTTCCGGCTCGCTCTGCACACTCGGTTCGCGAATTCGCGCCTCTGGACGCAGCAGCGCCGTCGCCTTTATACTGAGGCGATCACGCTGCCCCGGTGGGAGGACCGTATGGCTGCCCGTTCATTTCGATTCGGCCCCGGACTTCGACTGCTGTTGATCCTCGCGGCGGGAGGGCTGGAGAGCCTTTGTCCCGCTTCGGCGGAAGGTCCGCAGTACGCCCCGACCACCGACCCGGCAGCTTTGATTGTCCAGTTGGGAGACGATTCCTTTGAAGTCCGCGAGCGGGCGATGCGCGCCCTCGCCACGCTTGGACTGGAGGCCCGGCCGGTACTCGAGACGGCCCTGGCAAGCTCCGATCCGGAAGTCCGCCGCCGCGCGCAACGCGCTCTCGATACGATTCTCCGCAACGATCTGAAACAGCGGCTCTCGGAGTTTGCTGCCGACACCAATCCCGAGAATGACCACGGATTCCCCGGCTGGAAGCGGTTTCGGGACCTCGTCGGGAACTCGCAGGAGGCACGGACGCGCTTCGTCGAGATGCAGCAGGCGGAGTCCGATCTGCTGGTCGCGGCCCAGGGCGATCCGCGGGCCGCCGCCGAGGAGTTCCACCGGCGTGCCTATTACCTGCAGCAGTTGTTGCACAGCCGCGTCCCGCAGCAGATCAGTCTTGGAAGCGTATCGGCCCTGCTGTTCGTGGGGGCCGACAACAAGATCCCGCTCAAGGACGAGGCGGCGATGCCGATCTTCACGTTCCTCAGTCAGACGGCGTTTCAGCAGTCGCTGAATCAGGAAGCGCAGAAGGCGCTTTCGCTGAAACTGCTCGGAAGCTGGATCGAGAACCGCACCGAATCGGCGGTTGCCTACCAGAACCTGCATCTGGCCATGCGCTACGAGTTGAAGGAAGGGCTGGCCCCGGCTCTCGCCATCGTTCAGAACCGCGCGGACGCAAGTTCGCTGCAATCCGCGTTGCTGACGATCGGCAAACTGGGAAGCAGGCAGCACCTGCCGCTCGTCGAGCAGGCTCTCGAAAACGAGACGGTCTGTGCCTCTTACCGCATCAGCAACAAGACGATTTCCACGCAGGTCCGCGATGTCGCGCTGGCGGTCTGCCTGGAGATCGTCGGTGAGTCCCACGCCGATTACGGGTTCGCACGGCTGCAGAAGAACGCGCAGTCGCTCTTCAACGTCCACACGCTGGGCTTCGAGGACGACCAGAGTCGCGACAAGAGCCTCGAAAAATGGAAAGCCTGGCGTGCTCGCCATCCCCATCCCGCCGCGGCTTCGGCCGCTCCCGCGACGGCGAATCCCTGACCTCTCTTCATTATGCGGTTTCCTCTGTACCTCGATCATCACGCCACCACCCCGGTCGATCCGCGGGTGCTGGAGGTGATGCTGCCTTACTTCACCGAGAAGTTCGGGAATGCGTCGAGCATCAATCATGCATACGGTTGGGAAGCCGCGGATGCCGTCGCGAAGGCCCGTGATCAGGTCGCGACGTTGCTGAACGTTCCCGCGAAAGGGATTGTCTTCACCAGCGGCGCCACCGAAGCGAATAACCTGGCAATCAAGGGGGTGATGCGCCTCGCACCGCCGGGCAGTCATCTCATCACGACCGCCGCCGAGCACAACGCGGTCCTCGATCCGGTCCGCCGTCTGCAGCGTGCGGGGACGCCGGTCACGATTCTCCCCGTCAATCGCGACGGTCGCGTGGAAGTTGAAGCGATCGAATCCGCGCTCCGTCCGGAGACGGTGCTGGTCTCGGTGATGTCGGCGAACAACGAAGTTGGCACGCTCAGCCCGATTGCCGAGATCGGCCGGCTCTGCCGCTCGCGGCGCGTGCTCTTTCACTGTGATGCGGCCCAGTCGGTCGGCCGCCTGCCGCTCGACCTGGCGACGCTTCCGATTGATCTGCTGAGTCTCTCTGGACACAAGCTGTACGGACCGAAAGGTGTGGGCGTGCTCTATGTCCGCCCCGGGCCTCCCCGGGTGAAGCTCGAACCGCTCTTCGACGGCGGCGGACACGAACATCGACTCCGTAGCGGAACGCTTGCCGTGCCGTTAATCGTCGGTCTGGGTGCCGCGTGCGATCTCTGTCGTCGCGAAATGCCGCAGGAAGCAGAGCGACTGCGTACGCTGCGCGAGCGATTGTGGAACGGACTCTCCACGAGGCTCGACGGTTTGACACGAAATGGTCATCCTGAAGAGCGATTGCCGGGCAACCTGCACGTCAGCGTTGACGGGGTCGATGGCGAAGCGTTGATGATCCGTCTGAAGCAGATTGCCGTCAGTTCGGGCTCAGCCTGTACGACCGCGGAGCCCGAGCCGAGCCATGTGCTCCGCGCGATGGGGATCAGCGATCTCCTGTCGCGCGCGAGCCTGCGATTCGGGATCGGGCGGTTCAATACAGAGGAAGAGATCGACTACGCCATCGACTACGTTGCCGAAACCGTCGAGCAGTTGCGTGCCCTCAGCCGTGAGGGCCGCCCTGCTTCCCGCGAACTCTGATTCGACCGTCTCTTCCCCGATTCACTCATGCCGATTGTTCCCGTTGACTCCGTGGCCGATCCCCGGCTCGATCTTTATCGCGATCTGAAGACCACTAATCGCAACCGCTGGTCCGGAACATTCATCGCGGAAGGAGAAAAGCTCGTCGAGCGCCTGCTCGACAGTCCGTTCGAGGTGGTCTCGCTTGTCGCCGAGCCTTCGCACGTCGAGCGGTTTGCCGATCGACTTCCCGCCGGGGTGCCGCTCTATGAAATTCCCCCCGCATCGGTGGAAGAACTGGTCGGCTTCAACTTTCATCGCGGGATCCTCGCGTGCGGTCGGCGGAAACCCTCTCCGCCGCTTGCGAAGTGGCTGGCGGAGCATCCCGGTCGGCTGACGCTCGTCGTCTGCCCCGATGTGAAAGATCCCGAGAACCTCGGGGCGATCATCCGGATCAGCAGTGCGTTCGGAGTGGATGGACTGCTCCTGGGCGAGCAAAGCACCGACGCCTTTTCCCGCCGCGTGCTGCGGGTCTCGATGGGGACTGTCTTTCGGCTGCCTATCTTGCGAAGCGAGAATCTTCTTGAGGATCTCCGCGTTCTCGGCAACGCCGGCGTCGAACGGGCCGCCACGGTCCTCGATCCAGCGGCCGAGTCGCTGGAAAAGTTCACCCGCGGCGAGCGGTTCGCGCTCCTGTTTGGCAGTGAGGGGCACGGACTCGATGCCGCGACTGTCGATTGTTGTGATCGCAAGGTGACGATCCCCATGCAACCCGGTGTCGATTCGCTGAATGTTGCCGTTGCCGCGGGGATTTTCTTGTATCACCTCGCGCGATGAGCCGCGGAATGCATCCCGGCGGACTGGCGACTTGATCGCCTCGAATTCACCTCCCCCCGAACGTCATCAAGACACCAGGGAGTGGTGTTGACTGCGAGGGCGTTCCTGCTTTGTGCGGCGGTTGCCCCGGTGTTCACATCGCCCTTGCACCGCGGAGATAAACTCCGCGGCTCAACATGGGAATCTTCCCCTACATCAACATGAGCCTGCAGACAGCGCTTTACGCAAGAATTGCCCTTGCGTCTCATCTGCGTCTCTCTGCGAATCTGCGGATTTATCGTGACGAGAAGGTTTCATCCGCGGATTGCACAGATTCTCGCGAATTGAAAGTTCGCCGCGTGATGGGTGCACAGCGCGAGTCGAGAAGTACAAGCCGCCTGCCCTGGAATCGCTGCTTGCCCGGGGTCCGGAGGCGCGTTAAGGTGCGGGTCTCGTATCCCCCAGTCTGGAGAGGCTTCCATGCGCAGTCGAAGTTTTCCCCCATTCGCGTTCGCCGGGCTCCTGTTGCCGGTCGCTTTCACGCTTGCCCTCATCGCCCACCCGCCAAGTGCCGTCGCGAACGAGGCACCCCGGCCGAACATCGTCTTCATTCTCGCGGATGATCTCGGCTATGGGGATCTCGGCTGTTACGGCCAGAAGCAGATTCTGACGCCGCACCTCGACCAGATGGCGGCGGAAGGCATGAAATTCACCCACTGCTATGCAGGGAGTACCGTCTGCGCTCCTTCGCGATGCGCCCTGATGACCGGCCGGCATACGGGACACTGCACCGTCCGCGGCAATGCCCTTGTTCCGCTGCGCCCCGAAGACATCACCGTCGCCGAGTTGCTCAAGGAAGCCAACTACGCGACCGCCCTGATTGGCAAATGGGGACTGGGCGAACCCGGATCCACCGGCATTCCGAATCGGCAGGGGTTCGACGACTTCTTCGGCTATCTGAACCAGCGTCACGCCCACAACTCATATCCCGATTACCTGTGGAAGAACGAAGAGAAAGTTCGGTTACCCGGCAATGTTCTCGGTCCGGTCGACAACGTCTCGATCAAGACCGGCCAGCACTCGCACGATCTGTTCACCGAAGAGGCGCTCAATTGGCTCGGCAAGCAGCGTACGCAGCCGTTCTTCCTGTATCTCGCCTATACGATTCCGCACGCGAACAACGAACGCGGCCGCGCGGAGGGAGACGGGATGGAAGTGCCGAGCGATGCTCCCTATTCCGACAAACCGTGGCCGCAACCGCAGAAGAGTCACGCGGCGATGATCACCCGTCTCGACCGGGACGTGGGGCGGCTGTTCGCCCGGCTGAAGGAACTCGGACTCGATGAGAACACGATCGTGTTCTTCACCAGCGATAACGGGCCGCATAAGGAAGGCGGGGCCGATCCGAAGTTCTTCAACAGTTCGGGGCCGCTGCAGGGCTTCAAGCGGTCGCTGCACGACGGCGGCATCCGCGTGCCGATGCTCGTCCGCTGGCCGGGCCATATCCGTCCCGGCACGGTGAACGATCACGTCTGGGCCTTGTGGGACTTCCTCCCCACGGCGGCCGAGCTGGCCGGTGTGAAAGCTCCTGCCGAAATCGATGGGCTCTCCATCGTCCCCACGCTGCTGGGCGAGGAAGGACAGAAACAGCACGAGTTCCTCTACTGGGAATTTCACGAAGGGGGCTCGAAACAGGCGGTGCGGATGGGAGACTGGAAAGCGGTCCGCGAAAAGCCCGGCGCTCCGCTGGAGCTTTTTAATCTGCAGCACGATATTTCCGAAGCGCACGACATCGCGGCGAAGCATCCAGAAATCGTGCAGAAGATCGAAGCGTACCTGGCGCACGCGCGAACCGAATCGAAAGAATGGCCGCTCAAGGCGAAGAAGTGAATGGCGGGCTGACTCTCATTCACCGGACGGCCCGGCCACGACTCTGGCCGGTCGCGCAGCGACAGGACGCCTCACCGTCCGTCCCGGCTCCCAGAGCGAGTGTGCAAGCGGCGACGCTCGGGTGCATTCGCTCTACTCCTCCCCCATCTCTCCCAGTCGTGAGTTGCCGTCGCATCGCGGCCGCAGGCCTGATACACTTGAGCATACCTTAACATGATCCGTTTGAGGCGCAGCGTTTTGCCGTTGTGCTCAGGACCTCCTGCCGCTCATGGCCCGCCATGCCCTGCCGAAGTCTCGCCCTCCGCCGAAGCAACTTGCCGGTGCCCTCTGTCCTGTCGCTTTGCGTCCGGCTGCTCCTCCTGGCACTGCTGGGGGGCAATCCCGGTCCGCTTCGGGCCAGTGAGGTCTCCTTCCGTAACGACGTGATGGCTGTGCTCTCGAAAGCCGGCTGCAACATGGGGACGTGTCACGGGAACAAGAACGGCAAGGGAGGCCTCAAGCTCTCGCTGCGCGGTGAAGACCCGGCCGAAGATTATCGCACACTGACGCGCGAGCTGATTGCCCGGCGGGCCAATCTTCTCGAACCCGACTCCAGCCTGCTTCTCTTGAAGCCCACGATGCAGGTTCCGCATGAGGGGGATCGACGGTTTGGAATCAACTCGCGTGAATACCGGGTATTGCGGGAATGGATCGCCGCCGGAATGCCGGATGATTCCGGACACGCGCCACGTCTCGTGGGGCTGGAAGTCACGCCGCGGGAGCAGATTGTCGTGCAACCGGAACACTCCGTTCGCCTGCGGGCAGTCGCCCGCTTCAGCAATGGAGAGCGGCGGGATGTGACCTCTGACGCGGTTTACGAGCCGGCTGCCCCCGTGGTCCGCGTCGCTCACGACGGACTCGCCGAATGCGACGACGTCGCCGAGACAACCGTGATCGTGCGCTATCTCGATCGGCAGGTGCCGGTGCGGCTGATGTTCGTTCCTGCTCGGCCGGATTTCGAGTGGACCGGACCGTCGCCCGCCAATTACGTCGATGAACACGTCTTCGCAAAGCTGCGAAAACTGAGGATCCATCCTTCGGAAGATGTCAGCGATGTCGTGTTTCTGCGGCGGGCCTATGTCGACCTGCTGGGGATCATCCCGACGGCAGACGAAGCACGCCGGTTCATTGAAGATCCGCGAGAGGACAAGCGTTCGCGGCTTGTCGATGAACTCCTCGAACGTCCGGAGTTCGCCGAGTTCTGGGCGCTCAAATGGTCCGACCTGCTCCGCAATGAGGAGAAGACCCTCGATTTCAAAGGGGTCCAGAATTTCCATGCCTGGATCCGCCGCAGCATCGCCGAAAACAAGCCGCTCGATCGATTCGCGCGGGAACTGATCGCCGCGCGCGGCAGCACGTACGAGAACCCGCCGGCGAATTATTACCGTGCGATGCGCGACCCGATCATGCGTGCGGAATCGGCGGCCCAGGTCTTTCTGGGAATCCGCCTGCAGTGCGCGAAGTGTCACAATCATCCGTTCGACCGCTGGACGCAGGACGACTACTACGGCTGGGCGAACGTCTTTGCCCGCGTCGATTACAAGATCCTCGAGAACCGCCGCCTCGACCGCAATGACGGCCACGAGTTCGACGGCGAACAAGTCGTGTACATGAAGCCGACCGGCGATGTGAACGATCCACGAACCGGGCGCCCCTTGCCGCCAAAGTTCCTCGGCGATGCCGATGCCAAACCGGCCGCGAACGAGGATCGCCTGCTGGCGCTTGCCGACTGGGTCGCGCGTGGCGAGAACCGGCTGTTCGTCGAGGTCCAGGTGAATCGCATCTGGTATCACTTGATGGGGCGTGGAATCGTCGATCCGATCGACGATTTCCGGGCCACGAATCCTCCCGTCAATCCGCCGCTGCTGGATGCGCTCGTGCAGGACTTCATCGACTCGGGCTTTGATTTGAAGCACATGATTCGCGTGATTATGAGCTCGCGAACTTATCAGCTTTCGACCGAGCCCAACGAGACAAACGTCGACGACTCAGTGAACTTCTCAAGGGCACTTGTGCGTCGACTGCCGGCGGAAACGCTTCTCGATTCGCTGGCGCAGGTGGCGGACGTCCCGCTGAAGTTCAACGGCTATCCCGAAGGCACCCGGGCTGGCGCCTTGGCTGGCGTGCAGGCGGTGCGGCCACGCGATCGGCAGGCGAGCCTCGCAGATCAGTTCCTGAAAGTCTTCGGCAAACCAATGCGATTGCAGTCCTGTGAATGCGAACGTTCCGACGAGGCCACGCTGAGCCAGACATTCGATCTGATCAGCGGTCCTTTCATGGAACAGCTGCTCACGCATTCTGAAAATCGGCTCGCGGCGCTGCTCACGAAGGGAGCCGGTGCCGAGGCGATTGTCGATGAACTGTATTGGGCGGCACTCAGCCGTGCGCCGCAGAGCGAAGAACGCGAGACTGCCGTCCGGCACTTGTCCTCATCCCGCAATCTCCGGACCGCGAGCGAAGACTTGCTGTGGGGGCTGTTGAACTCTCACGAGTTCATGTTCCGGCCATAAGTCGATGATTGATCGTCCCGTGACCGGCAGGCCCGGGAGCCGATCGCCCGAAACCAGACAACAAGCCATCGAGCCATGAAGAAAACCAACTCTTTTGCTTGTCACGGATTCGATGCCCTGCGACTTTCCCGCCGCGACGTGCTCCGCGTGGGAGGCGCGGGGTTTCTGGGACTGACCGTTCCCCGGATGCTCCGTGCGGCCGAGGCCCCCTCTCCGTATCCGCAACGGGCGAAATCGGTCATCTTTCTCTACCAGTTCGGCGGGCCGAGCCACATCGACACGTTCGATATGAAGCCGGCGGCACCGCAGGGAATCCGGAGCCACTTCGATTCGATTCCGACGAACGTCCCCGGCATCGAAATCTGCGATCAGCTTCCGAAAACCGCGCTCGTGATGGACAAGGTGACGTTAATTCGCTCTGTCTATCACACGATGAAGAATCACAACTCGGCATCCTATTATGCGCTCACGGGGCACGCACCGCCGCTCGACGACATTCGCCTCCGCGACTCGCTCGAGCTCTTCCCGGCCTACGGTTCCGTGGTCGATCGATTCGCGCCGGCCCGCGAGGGGATGCCGACCTTTGTCGCCTATCCGCACGTCATCCGTGACGGATCGATCACTCCCGGACAACACGCGAGCTTCCTCGGCAAGACGCACGATCCACTTGTCATCACGGAAGATCCCAACGATCCAAACTTCCGTCTGCCGCAATTGAGTTTGCCCGCCAGCCTGGATGCCGAGCGACTCAGTGACCGTCGCGCGCTGCAGCAATTGATCAATCGTCAGGCCCGGCTTCTGGACCATGCCGCCGAAGCCAGGGGACTCGATGCTTACTACGAGAAGGCGCTGGCGATGTTGAATTCGACAGAGATTCGCAACGCCTTCGACCTCTCGCAGGAACCGGCCGCGCTGCGTGAAGCCTACGGACGAACCTCCTACGGACAGAGCTGTCTGCTGGCCCGGCGACTGGTCGAGTCGGGGGTGAAGTTCGTGAATGTCTACTTTTCGAACAGCATCGGAGGCCAAAGTACGACTGCCGGAGGATGGGACACGCATGGCTTCAACAACACGCGGATGTACCCGATTCTGAAAGCCCGGCACCTTCCGCTGACCGATCGGACGCTCCCCGTGCTGCTCAACGACCTCGAAGAGCGGGGCCTGCTCGATGAAACGCTCGTCGTGTGGATGGGAGAATTCGGCCGGACTCCCAAGATCAACGACAACATCAGCCGTGACCATTGGCCGCAATGCTATACCGTCCTGCTCGCCGGTGGCGGAACGAAACGAGGCTTCGTCTACGGCGCTTCGGATCGCAACGGAGCCTTCCCCGATCGCGAGCCGGTGCTGCTCGATGACCTGGCCGCGACAATGTACGCCCTGCTGGGACTCGACCCGGCAACAGAAGTTCGTGACAAGCTCGACCGCCCGCTGCCGATCTCAGCCGGCCGCCCGGTGACCGGCATTTTCGCATGACGAGGCGATCGACCGCGTCATGCTTTGCGGCTGCATCCACTTGCGGGTACTGTTTCACTCAGCTTGTCTCGGCGTGTGGACGTTTCGGGAATCTGGAATCAGCAAGAGGTGAGTCGTGCAGTATCGGGAGTTGGGAGCGAGCGGGCTGCTGGTGTCGCCAATCTGTCTGGGGACGATGACATTCGGCTCTCCGGTGCCGGAGGCCGAGGCGATTCGCCTGGTTCATGCCGCCATCGATCGCGGCATCAACTTCATCGACACGGCGAATGTCTACGAAGGCTATTCCCGCTATCTGGGAAGTGCCGGGGGCGTGGCCGAAGAGATTCTCGGGAAGGCGCTCCGCGACCGTCGCGACAAGGTTGTGCTGGCAACGAAGGTCGGTGCTCCTGTCGGCCCCGGACCGCAGGATCGCGGGCTTTCATCCACACACATTCTGCGCGAGCTCGACAACAGCCTGCGACGCCTCAAGACTGAGACGATTGACCTCTACATCGTCCATTGGCCGGACAGGCATGTGCCGCTCGAAACAACGCTCTCCGCTCTCGAGACCGCGGTCCGTCAGGGTAAGGTGCGGAACATCGGTGCATCGAACCATTCGGCGGCGCAGCTTTGCGAAATGTTGTGGCTGGCGGACAAGTACGGCTGGTCGCGAATCGTTTCCTCACAGATTCCCTTCAGTCTGCTGCGGCGGGAGTTTCAGCCGGACCTGGAGTTCTGCCGTCGGCATCAGATCGGTGTCACCCCGTACCAGAGCCTCCAGGGGGGGCTCCTGACCGGCAAGTATCGACGGGGCGAACCGCCCCCCGCCGGATCGCGCGCCGCCGAGAAGCCGGACTGGATCTGGCCGACCGACGATGTGCTGTTCGATCGGCTGGAGGGGCTCGAGCGACTGGCGGCGAGTCTGGGCGTTCCGCCTTCGCAATATGCGCTGGCGTGGACGTTGAGCCAGCCGGCGATGACTTCTCCGATCGTAGGAGTGAAGCGGGTGGAGCAGATCGAAGATGCCCTGGCTGCGTTGGATGTGCAGATTCCCGCCGAGCATTTTGCGGAGATCGACCGCCTCTGCCCGCCGCCGTGGAAGCAGCCAGATCCTCTCCGCGGATGATGGTTTGACGAATTCAGAACAGTAGAAACACACATCCAAATAGCAAGAACACCTATCTCTGGTATTAGGAAATCAATGCATTTCGAGAAAAAAAATGTATTGATTCCATTAAGAAGCAGATATGATGATTCCTGCGGACTGACGTGTACTTCCCATCGTGAGCTCTCTTTGCAGACCGCGATGGAATCTGTCCTGCCTGATCTGCCGGTGACCTTACCGACAGCCTGCCCCGTAAAGGTGCTGCAAGAGTCTTGTGACCCGCAGCACCTCTCCAGGAACGTGAGCTCCCCATTAACCGGTTGTTCGACAGGAAACCCCTGGTGGTTTCTCTCAGCGTCTCAACACTCCGTGTGATCTATTTTGCTTCACGTCGCGCGCCTCGGGGCGACGCAATCGATCGGTGTGCTCGTTGGCCGTCCTTATGTTTTGACGGCGCGTCATTCGGAAAAGGGAATCATTGATGGTGGTACGCAAGCAGCGCTCTGGCAATATTGGTTCGTCACGGCGGCGGGCCTTCACGTTAATCGAACTTCTGGTGGTGATCGCGATCATTGCGATTCTGGTGGCGTTGCTGCTGCCGGCAGTCCAGCAGGCCCGCGAATCCGCACGCCGGGCGCAGTGCATCAACAACCTGAAGCAGATGGGACTCGCCGTCCACAACTTCCACGACACCTACAACTGCATTCCCCCGTCATTCCTCGGGTATGAAGTGGCGGGCGTCAACACGAGCCCCGGCAGCCGGCTGCTGGGAATGACCCACCTCGCGCTGATCCTCCCCTTCATGGGAGAGGAAGGCATGATGTACAACATCGAGCATCGCCGGGTGTGGCGGCACTACACCGGTGCCGACCAGAAGACGGCGATCGTCCGCACCTTCTTCTGTCCGAGCCGCCGCAGTCCGATGCGGCAGCAGACGCCGGCCACGGGCTACACGTTCGAGCACGGCCAGCCGACCTGGGTCACAGCGACCGGCATCGCTCTCCCGGGAACCTGCACCGACTATGCCGGGAGCGCAGGCAGCAATAACGACGATCCTGCCGCCGGACAGCCCCGCCGCGCACTCTCGAACGACCTCAACTATGCGAACGGCCTGTTCGTTCCGGGCCAGATCACCTATCGCAACCAGGCCGCCGCCAACACCACCTATGACCTGACCTTCAAGTGGCGCGGCCAGTTGAACTTCTCGGCCGTTCCGGACGGCCTCTCGAACACGATCCTCTACGGCGAGAAGTTCCTCAACGTCAACTTCATGGGAACTGCGAGCGTGGTCGACGAGTTCACCGCGAACAACGCGACGCTGCGGACGGTCACCAACGGTGTCGAAACGGTCGCCGACGGCGATGCCTTCAATGCCGAGCATCCGTTGCACTTCCTCCGTTTTGGGGCTTCCATCCAGCGGGACGTTCTCACGACCAACGGCGAATATGCCAAGCACTGGGGGAGCAGCCACTCGGGCGGTGTGGTCAACTTCTGCCTGGGTGACGGCAGCGTGAAGACGCTCCGCTGGGACCTCGACGGCACCGCCTTCAGCCGCATGCTCGACCGCAAGGACCGCAACAAGATCGACTGGGATCTCATCGAGTAGTTGCCCTCGCATTCGCTTTTTCACAACTTCGAGCTTCGCCCCCTCCTGCCCCTGCCGTTTACGCGGCGGGGGTTCTTTATTGCGCCGGCCAGTGCTGTCGCAGGCGGTACTCGCGCATGTGAAGAGCGGCTCAGGGCGAGGGCAGATTCCCTGCTGCGTTGAGCGGCGGCGCGATGCTATGATCGTTGCGCGCGACTCCGGTTCCGTCCATCTCGCTCACCGATTGTTCGACCTGCCGGGAGAGGTCCGAGGCCGACTTGCCGTTTCTGTGATGAGAAATATCCGGAAGGGGCCACCGACTGCCCTCACTGCGGGGCGGCGATCACCAGTCGCGAAGTCGATCGCTCAACGCCTCTGATGTCAAAGTCTCACGAGCGACGGTCAGGCGACCTCCCTGAAGCACTGGAGACCGAGCTTGTCTCAATGCTGCGGGCGGGAAACAAGATTCAGGCGATCAAACGCCTGCGGGACGCGACCGGCTGCGGACTCGCCGAGGCAAAAGCGCGGATCGAAGCCCTCGCCGGGCAGCGGCAGATCGGGTCCGCGAACCCGACCGGCTGCGGCACCGCCGTGCTGCTGCTCCTGGTGTTGCTTTCGTGCGGCGCGATGGTGTGGAACAGGCTGTAGGCTGGAGACCGGAGACTGTAGGAATACGATTTTCCGCTAACTCAGAGAGTCAGTTGAGGGGTGGGAGCCGCCGGGGGCTGGCTGGCACTCAGGCCCGAAACGACCGCCGCGTGCAGTGCCGGGATCGTCTCCAGGTGATCTCCCTGGAAGTAGTAGCTCTGCCCGCCATCCGCGACGGTGCGGACGAGGATCGTTTTCCAGGGACGATAGTAGTACTGCGGGTGCGACTTGGCGGGAGGGCCTTCCCGGAAGCTCGGCGGGAGTTCAACGAGATCGAACACTGCCGTGCTGAAATGACAGATCCGCTCTCCCCGCTGCCGCGCCACGTTCCGCGCCATCGAGAGGGCCTTCAGGTAGACCTCCGGCCCCGTGACGGCGGACCCGATGTTCAGGAAGACGCCCCCTTCGAGCTGACTGACCGCGAACGCGAAGATCAGGAAATCGGTGTAGGAAGCCGCCCCCCAGGCGGCACCGCTGCAGTTCGGGTGCGCATGGATGATGTCGGCCCCGATGTTCACGTGGCTGGTGACCGGCACGCCGAGACGGAATCCGGCGGCACTCAGGCTCAGTTCCCGGTTGGGATAACGATTCTCTTCGATCACGCGGCCGACCGCTTCGCCGATCCCTTCGCCCCGCTCCTGGGCCTCGATGGCAATGCGGTTGAGGTCGCCGGTCTGGGCCCACATTCCGAACTCGCCCCCCTTGATGTAGTGGGCGACGTCTTCACTCGTCCCGCCGATCCGGGCGAGCTCGAAATCGTGAATGATGCCGGCTCCGTTGGTCGCCAGGTGCGTAATCACGCCCCGCTGCATCAGGTCGACGAGATAACGGGACATCCCCTGCTTGATGACATGGGCCCCCATCATCAGGATCACCGGCCGGCAGTTCTGATGGGCATCGATGATCGCTCTGGCAAGCAGCGGCAGGTCCGGATGCTCGTAGGTGATCGGGCGGGTGCCGGGATGCTCGCAGTCAGCAAGCTGGAGCAGGTTCTGCCGCTCGTGCAGGTCACGAAGCGCAAGGGCCGACAGATCGAAGCAGGGGTATCGGCTCATGGGGATCCATCCTCCATCGACACGGGGTCGAAGCCGCATTTTGACAATGCATACACTCGCGGACGGGAGGACTGCACACAGGCCTCCCGCATCTGCACCCCGGCTTGCGGGCCAGAATTGGCACGCATCCTACCGATCCTTCTCAGGTGAAGCAAGCTGTCTGAGGCTACGCAGCCATGCGGCAGTCGCATAGAATGCAGGGACAAGAGCAGCGGTGCCCCCTGCGCACGTCCCGCCCCGCTTCCCCTCAAAACGACCGGCCAATCTCCATCCATGTCTCTTCCCATTGAGCTCCCGACGCTGCAGAACTGGAGTTGTCACAATTGCGGCGGCTGCTGCCGGCAACACGCAATTGAAATCACCGCCGCCGAACATCAGCGGATTGTCGAGCAGGGATGGACGGGAGAGGCCGGGTTCGGCCCCGAGCAACCGCTGTTCACCTGGAGTTCCGGCCCCCCGTGGAAGAAACGCTATCGGCTGGCGCATCGGGAGGATGGTGCGTGCGTCTTTCTCGATGAGCGGGGGTTGTGCCGGATCCATGCCCGGTTTGGCGAAGCCGCCAAGCCGCTTGCCTGCCAGGTCTATCCGTACGCGCTCCATCCCGCAGGGAAACGGGTGACGGTCAGCCTGCGCTTCAGTTGTCCGTCGGTGGTGGCAAACCGTGGAAAGCCGCTCACCGAAAAGCGGAGCGAGCTGAAGGAAATCGAGCGGTTGGTCGTGCCGGAGGGAGCCGATCGCACTCCCCCGCCCCGCATCAGCCACGACCAGGAACTCGCATGGCCCGACTTTCTGCGGTTTATCGATGCGCTCGATGCGACGCTCGATCAGCCCGGCGTGCCGCTGGTGCGTAAACTCCTGCAGGCCCTGTTCTGGATCCGCCTGGTCGGACAGTCCCGCTTCGAGAAGATCCAGGGGGGGCGGATCACCGAGTTTCTCGAACTCGTGACGGGAGCGGCCGTCGCCGAGATCCCTGAAAGTCCCGAAGACATCGCTGCCTGGGGAGCGCCTTCCCCCCTCGCGCGGAGCCAGTTCCGCCTGCTCGTCGCGCAATATGCGCGGAAGGATACGGCGGTGGAAGTTCGGCAGGGCTGGCGGGGACGCCTGCGGCTGCTGAAAGCCGCGCTGCGCTTCGCCAAGGGACAGGGGACGATTCCCCGCCTTCAGGAGCAGTTTGCGGAGATCCCCTTCGCCGCGATCGAGACCCCGTTCGGCCCCTGGCCTGCCGAGGTCGAGGAGATTCTGACGCGTTATTTCCGCGTGAAAGTCCAGGGGCTGCATTTCTGCGGACGGGCGTACTACGACATTCCCCTCGTGGAGGGTTTTCAGTCGCTGGCATTGATGTTGCCTGCAACGTTCTGGATCGCCCGCTGGCTCGCCGCCGGAGAAGGGCGTTCCTCTCTGTCGACGGAAGACGTGTCGCGGGCGCTGGCGATTGCCGACCATCATCACGGCTACTCGCCGATTTTCGGGCAGTGGAGTTTTCGCCGGCGGGTTCGCACGCTGGCCTCGACCGGCGATCTGGAGAAGCTTTGTGCCTGGTACGCGCGGTGAGTCGCGGCGGAGCGGCGTGCAGGAAGCTGCCGATCTGTCGGTTTTGACGTAAGCCCGGAAACCTGGGCGGATTCGGATGATGCCGCTTGCCGAGCCGCTTCCTGCACCGCTACGATAGAACCTCGATCATGTGGTTCAGCAGCGTCCTTTCTGCAGCCGCAGATTCTCTCCGGGTAGGCGCGGCAGCGGAATCGGGCGCTTCGCCGTGTGTCAAAAGGCTGTTCCATGCAAGAATTTCCTCTCACGTCCCAGCGGTTGAAGCCACGGCAGAACTGGTCCCGAATCGGTGTGTTGTCGTGCCTGCTGCTGCTGTGTGCCGGGGTCTGGCAACCGGTCCGCGCCGACGTCGCCGACGATGAATACAGCGTCGCCGCCGGCTTCTATCAGCGGATGCGCTGGGATCTCGCCGCCGAAAGCTTTCGGACGTTCATCACGAAGTACCCGCGTCACGAGAAAGTGCCGTCCGCGCGGTTGTTCCTTGGACTCTCCCTGGTGAACCAGAAGGACTACGAGGGTGCCCGGGAGTCGTTGCGGAAGTTCGTCCGCGAGTCCCCCGAGAACAAGAACGTCCCGCATGCCCTCTATCGCATCGCCGAGGCGAGCTATCTGCTGGACGATCTGAAGGCGGCGGAACCGGAACTGAGCGACTTCCTGAAGAAGGCTCCGGACGATCCGCTGGCCGAGCGCGCGCTTCCTTACCTGGCGGATGTGCAACTGCGGACCAACAAGCCGGAAGCGGCCGCCGCGAACTTCGAGAAGGCGCTCCGTCAGTTTCCGCAGGGAGTGATGGCGGAAGACTGCCGTTTCGGCCTGGCCCGCACGTATGAAGTGCTGGGGAAGACGACAGAAGCGATCCGTCTCTATGAAGCGCTCGCCGCCGATCCGAAAGGAAGCCGCGGTGCCGAAGCTCTCTTGAACCTCGGCGGCCGGTACTACGATGACGGCAACTTTGCCGCGTCAGCGGCATCGTATCTGAAGCTCGAACAGCAGTATCCGGCCAGCCCCCTCGTTCCCGTGGCGCAACTGAATGCCGGCTTCGCATACTACCAGGCGGGAGACTTCCGCAAGGCGATCGAGCGCTTCGACGCTGCTGCGGAGGAGGCGGCACAGGCTCCCGATGCCCGCTACTGGAAGGCACTCAGCCTGAAATCGCTGAACGACTACCCGGCGGCAGTGACTGCCTTCAAGACAGCATACGAAGCCGACCCGCAACAGCCGCTCGCTGAAAGCCTGCTGTACCACTGGGCCGATTCGGAACATCGCCGCGGTGAGTATCAGTCCGCCCGCCAGCTGTTTCTGGATGTGGTCAAGCGCTGGCCCACGGGAGATCTCGCGGACGACAGCCTCTATCTGGCCAGTTTGTCGGCCCTCGAAGCGGGGCAGGCCGAGGAAACCGCGGCATTGCTCGCGCGGTTTTCGAAGGAGTTTCCCGGCAGCGGGTTACGCTGGCATGTGCGGGTGCTCAATGGCCGGCTGGAACTGTTGAAGAAAGAGCCCGCCGCCGCCCTTCCGCACCTGGAGGCGGTGCTCCGCGAGAGTGAATCGGAGACGACCCGCGCGTGGGCACGCTACTACCTCGCCTACGCACAGCATCAGTTGGGTAAGGATGCCGAGGCGCTTGCGGCCAGCGAGCCGCTGGTCTCGTTCATCGATCAGGATCCGGATCAAGGCCGCTCCTTCGCGACCATCCACGTCCTGCGTGGGACGAGCCAGCTCATGCTTGCCCGCAAGGCGGAGACTCCCGAGCGGAAGCTGCAACTGGCAACCGCCGCTCTGACCTCTGCCGCCGAGTATCTCAAGCGCGTGCCCCAGGGAGATCAGGCCGGTCAGGCTCTTTCGATCCGGGCGATCGCGGCTGCGTTTCGTGGAGATAAGAAGACGGCGCAGGACGCGCTGCAGGCATACAAGGCCACTGCTCCCAACCATCCCGAGCTGGAAAAGACCTTCTACGAAATCGCCGAGATTGCCTACTCCGGCGAAGACTGGACCTGGGCCGAATCGCTGTTTACCGAACTCGCCGATCGGCCGAAAGAATCGGAGTGGCATGCCCGCGGCCTCTCGGGCCTGGGCTGGAGCCAGTACCGGCTCGAAAAATACCCCGAGGCAGCCGCCACGTTTGCCCGCGTGACGGTCGATCATCCCGAGGATGAACTCGCCGCCGAGGCGGCCTTCATGCGAGGCAAGGCACTCGAGGATGGCAAACGTCCTGATGAAGCGGTTGCCGCTCTTCAGGAAGCATTCACGAAGTTCGGCGACTCGCGGTATGCGTATCTCGCCGGGCTGCAGTCGGCCCGCCTGCTGGGAGAGCTGCGCAAGATCGACGAAGCCGACGCCGCCTACGCGGAACTTCTCAAGCGGTTTCCGAAGCCGAATGAACTCGACAAGGTGCTCGATGAATGGGCATTGCTGAACTATGCCGCCGAGCGGTTCGAGCGTTCTGACGAGATCTTCCGCCGGCTGTTGCGCGATGTTCCCGAAAGTGAGCTGGCGGACAACGCCCGCCTGAGCCTGGCGGAAAGCGACCTGCTGGCCGGGCGCGTCGATCAGGCGCGCGAGCAGTTCACCCTGCTGCAGTCGAGCCCGAAGTCGGATACGCAGGTTCAGCAGGCGGCGCTGTATCAGTTGATTGGCATCCTGCACGAGCGTCAGCAGTGGAAGGAACTCCGCGACTTCGCCCGGGATCTCAGCGAGCGATTCCCGGAGGGGCGTTACCGCTGGTATGCCGAGTTCCGCCGCGCGGAAGCCGACTTGAACCTGTCGGAACCGCAAGCCGCGCAGGAGCGGTTGATGGCGCTCAAGCAGAAACAGGATAACCCGGAGGTGGCCGGTGCGAACTGGTTCCCGCAGATCTGGATTCTGCTGGCCGAAGCGCAGTTCCGGCAGAAACAGTACTCCGCGGTCGCGGCGACGGCGGAGGAGTTCAAACAGCGCCTGCCCGAATCGAAGCTGCATTATCTGGTCGACGAGATCCTCGGCCGCTCACTCAAGGCACAGGCGATGTTTCCGCAGGCGCGGGAAGCATTCGCCCGCGTGGTGAGCGACGAGAATGGTCGTCTCACGGAAACCGCAGCGAAAAGTCAGTTCATGATTGCGGAATCGCATTTGCTGGAAAAAGACTATCAGACCGCCGAGAAAGAGTATCTGAAAGTCGAAATTCTCTATGACTTTCCTGAGTGGCAGGCTCCGGCGCTTTTCCAGGCGGCCGCCTGCCAGGAACAACTCAACCGCTGGGCTGAAGCCGTCAAATCTTACGAATCCCTGCTGAAGCGTTTTCCCGACAGCGAGTTTGCCGCGAAAGCGAAAGAACGTCTCGAAGTGGCCCGCAAGCGGGCCGGCACCTCATAGGTGAACGGGCTTCGCTGCGGGAGGGTCGGCGGGAATTTCCTCGGGCCTGCCGCCGGGAGCGAACGGCTTGACTCGTTCGCCGCCTTCGGCGAATGATACAGCCGGGACGAACGAACGGCGGGCAGATCGACGGGCGGCCGGCTCTCGGAGTAACCTGCATTTTGGCGCCACTCGCTGCGGCTGTTACACTCTCCCGCAGCGACAACACTGACGGATCGTACAAAGCTTGTCACGGCATGGGCCGGAATGGAATGGAGTATGACGACTCACACTGAGGTGATTCTCGACGGTCGTCGACGTCTGACAGGTCTCCGCATGGCGGGAGCGGCCCTGGTCGCGATGCTGTGTCTCTTCGCTGCCGGTCTCGCCGGGGCACAGGAACCCCGCACTCAACCACCCGACGCGTTCACGCTGATGGAGCCCGCAGAGGACGCAGCCGCTGCCGAACCGAAGAAGTCGCTGATTCCGACCAATCCGGTGGATCTTTTCCTCGCGGGCGGCCTGCTGATGTGGCCGATCCTGGTGGCGTCGATCATCGCTCTCTGGTTCTCGCTGGAGCGTCTGGTCATGCTCCGGGGCCGCCGCGTCATTCCCCGCGCCTTTGTCGATCGTTTCCTGCAACATCTCGAAGCGGGCAAGCTCGATCCCGAATCGGCCCTGCAACTCTGCCTGGAGAATGACAGCCCCGTGGCAGCCGTGTTTGCGCACGGCGTGCGAAAATGGGGCAAACCGAGCGTCGAAGTCGAACAGGCGATCATCGACGGGGGCGAACGCCAGGTCGGACAGCTTCGCAAACATCTGCGGATCATCAACGGCGTGGCCACGGTCGCCCCGCTGCTCGGGCTTCTGGGAACGGTGGTCGGCATGATCATGTCGTTCAATCAGATCGCCGGCAGTGCCGGTATGGGAAAGGCCGAACAGCTGGCCGCCGGAATCGGCGTGGCGCTGCTGACGACGGCGGCAGGACTGAGTGTCGCGATTCCTTCACTGATCCTTTACATGTATCTGGCCGGGCGGGTGGACGCCCTGGTGATGGAGATGGATGCGCTCGCGCAGCGGGTGGTCAACCTGATCTCCGCCGAGGCACTGAGCACCCGGCCGAAACAGGCCGCGCGGGCGGCGGCGGCGGCCACTCCGACGGGGAGTGCCGCGGCCAAACAGAAGCAGGCCGTTCCCACGAAGTGACGTGCGTGCGGTGCGGTGCTCCCCGAAACCGGTTCCCTGGAGCGAGGCCGCCTGTTGAGCCGGGTTCGTCGATGGTTCGAAGGCAACGGATTCCTGACCGGATCGCTTGCCGATTGCTGATGCGAGAGTGTGCTCCCCCATGCCCCTCAAGACCGACGGAATTGAAGAACCGGGCCTGAACCTCACGCCAATGATCGACATTGTGTTCCTGCTCATCATCTTCTTCATGGTGGGAACGCAGTTCAGCGAAATGGAACGTCAGTTCGACGTCAATCTGCCGACTGTCGCTGACGCCCAGCCCCTGACGAATCCGCCCGATGAAATTGTCGTCAGCGTCTTCCGGGACGGACGGATTTTCGTGCAGGACAAGGAACAAACCCTGGAGGGCCTGCAGCGGCAACTGGAAGAAGCGCGGGCCCGCTACGCGGACCAGTCCGTGCTGATCCGGGGTGAAGGAGAAGGCCGCTATCAGCGGATTATCGATGTGCTGGTCGCCTGTCACCGGGCGAAGATCAAGCACTTCTCGCTCGCGACCGAACTGAAGTCGGAAGGATAGCCGAATGCAGCCAGGGAACTGGAACCATCTCCAGTCGCTGCTCATAGAGCCGATTCTGACCGACCCGTTGATGGCCATCGCCACACTCGGGTTGGTGCTGTCGGGTGCGTATCTGCTGTTGATGCTCGTGACCCGCGTGGGGGATGTGCGTCCTTCGGTGCAGTCGCTGGTCCTTTCGGCACTCCTGCATGGCGTGCTCCTGACTTTCTGGGGAGCACTCGTCATCCGATCCCACGAGCCGAGCCCCAAGCAGGGTGCCGAGATCCCCGTGCGCCAGGTGATCCTCGAAGGCGAAGAAGCCCCCCTCGAATCCGCGCGGGGCAATACGCCCGTGTGGGAGAAGATGCCGGAGCTCCAGCCGGAGAATCTGACCCGGATTCAGCCCGAACCGGGGGAACCGGCATCGCTCGAAGCGCCCGAACGTCTCCAGGAGGTCATCGAGCCGTCACGGGCCGAGCTTGCCGAACTCCCCGACCTCCCGCAGTTGGCGATGGCCAGTCCGCAGGCCCTCCGCCCACAGGCACAGATGGTCCGTTCCGCGGCGGAGCAGCGTCTGCAGATTGAAGAAGAGACCGCCCAGTCGCGGAGCGATACCACCGCGATGGAAACGTCGCCGCTCCGCCAGCAGCAGCAACGTACCGGGCGGGTGGAAGAAGAGGTCGAACGGATGTCCCGCAAAGGCCTCAATCCGGATGTCAGCGTGACGCTCGATCCGTCGCAGCAGATGGCGTCCGCGGAGGAGCTTGTCGATCCGGCGGCGGCGATCCGCCGCAGCCCTGCCGCCCCGGTCGTGCAGCGGCGGACAGGACCGGCCCCCACCGATCTCCCGATCGACGATGCCGGAGTCGCCAACGGTACTCAGACCCCGGAAGCCGGTGCCGGTTCTCCCACCGCGCCGCAGTTCACCCGATCGGGCCGCAGCACCGAACCGGGCGAAAGCGAATTGATGCCCAAACGCACGCTTCCACGGCGGGATTCGGGCGCGTCGTCCCTGGGCCCCGTCGCGGCGATCGCTGCGCCCTTGGGAAGCCGCAGCCTGGACACCGGCGGACCGCGGCCCGAGATCACCCGCCCCAGCCTGAGCGCCATCCCCAACCGCGACAAGGCAGAGGTTCCCGCTACCTATCGCCTGCGAAACCTTCCCCGACGGCAGAAGGTCGCGCTCTCCCTGGGAGCCACCCAGGAATCGGAACGTGCCGTCGAACTGAGCCTCAAATGGCTTGCGCTGCATCAGAACCCCGAAGGGTATTGGGATCCCGACGGTTTCTCGACCCACTGCCCTGCCGATGACCGCTGCTGGGGGCACTCCGGACAGGGAGATGCGTCGGAAGATCCTGCCGATCTGGGGGCGTTCGATCCGGTCGCCCGCCAGCAGGCGGGACGGGACGCCGATACGGGCATCACCGCGCTCGTCATTCTCTCCTTCCTGGGAGCCGGATACACGCACGAGGAAGGCCAGTATGCCGATCAGATCGACCGTGCGCTGCGCTGGCTGATCCGCCAGCAGACGGCAGACGGGTTTCTCGGCGGGAAGGCCAACCGCTACGACCGCATGTATTGTCACGGCATGGCGACCTATGCCCTCGGTGAAGCCTGCGGCCTCTCCAGCGATCCGAACGCCGACACCCAGCTCCGCAATGCCCTGATCCGCGCGGTGCAGTACATCGTCGCGACGCAGAACCCGAAAGACGGCGGCTGGCGTTACCTCCCCGGACAGGAAGGGGACATGAGCATGTTCGGCTGGCAGTTGATGGCCCTCAAGAGTGCCGAGATTGCCGGCATCGACATCCCCGCGGACACCCGTGCCCGCCTGGTCGACTTTCTCAAGAACCGCGGCATGGGTCAGCACGGTGGTCTGGCCGCGTATCGGGTCGGCGAACGGGTCAAACCGTCAATGACCGCCGAGGCGCTCTTCAGCCGGCAGATGCTCGGCATGAAGCGCTCGAACGCCGCCAGCGGCGAAGCGGTCGCCTACCTGCTCCAGCACCTCCCCAAGCAGTCGGAGCAGGACCTGTACTACTGGTACTACGGCACCCTGGCCATGTATCAGTATGGAGGGGAACCCTGGCGGGAATGGAACGACCGCCTGCGCGATTCACTTGTCGCGACACAGCGGCAATCGGGTCACTCCGCCGGAAGCTGGGATCCCCGCGACCGCTGGGGCAAACATGGCGGCCGGCTTTACGCGACGGCATTGAGTACCCTCTGCCTCGAGGTCTACTACCGCTTCCTGCCGCTGTATCAACTGGGTGGCGAGCCCGCGGAAGGACTCGAGTAACCGCCTGCCAGACCGCCCCGAGGCCGCCGGTCACTCCGCATAGATTTCAATCTCCTGCAGCCCCACCGCGTAGGCGACGTTATAGCCGAGAAGCCCGGTGAAGCGGACATACCGGGCCGGCGTCGGGGGAATCTGCAATTCGACCCAGCTGGTCCCGTCGTCGTGCATCCGACCTCGTGCGACCGTTCGCCACCGGTGATGGTCGAGCGAGACGTCAATCTGAAAGTCCCGTGTGCGATAGGCTGACTGATACGCCGGATTCAGCAGGCGAATTCGCGTGACCCGCGCGGGGGCCGGAAGAAAGACCTTCAGCCACTGATCCTTTGCCGGCCGTTGCGAGTACCACGCGGTGCCTTCATCACTTTGCCCTTTCGCGAGTTCGCCATCGACCGCGTTCTCCGGCTCATAGCCGATGCGGAAGAAGCTGGAGCTTTGCGTGATCTGTCCCCGCGCCAGGTTGACTCCCGGTCGGGGACCGGTGGCAAGCTGAGCCGCAGTGACGGCGAACGGGCTCTCACCGGCCGGCTGCTCTTCAAGTGTCAGGCTGACATCATCCACGATGACGCTGCCTGCTCCCTGCCGGGCCTCAATCGCCAGCAGGAGAAAGTTGATGTCCGTCGAGTTTTCGAGCGGCAGGAGCGCATCGACCGTTTGCCGCTCTCCCTTCACCGGCAACGTGACGGGAACGCGGAACGACGCTTCGTTGCCCCTTCCCGCATTGACGGTCAGATCAAAAGACAGGAGCCCCTCCCGGATTACGCCGTTCCCCTCGATCGTCGCCTTCAGACGTACCGAGCGGCGGTCCGGAAAGAACCCTTCCGTGATGAGTTGCCGCACCGAGCCCTGCTGTTCCAGTTGGAGCTGCAATGCCTGTGGGCCTGCCTCATTAGCATCACCGGTGACGAGGCTGACTCCCGCTCCGTCTCCCACCGCCCAGCGCTCGAAGCCGAGTTCAAAGCCGCAGTTCTGCACGTAGTTCACCGGCCCGAGCGATGCAGGATCCCAGCGGGCAATCTCGCCGATCGTTTCCCAGAGACCATGCTCCACGATCGAGTCTTCGCGGTAGATGGCAATTCCCGCGACACCGGCCTTCAGGCACTTGTGGGCCCCCTCGCGCAGCAGCCCCGGAGTGGTGAGATTCCCACGATAGGGGGCGATCATCGGGATATGGGGAACGCGTCCGCCAATGGCCCGGTTGGCAATCTGCACTTCGTGCAACAGGTGGTTGGTGTCCCGCGTGTAGATCATCGTCACCACGCCGTCGACGAGTCCCTCCTGGACCCAGGTACTCCAGTCCTGGAGCGAACGCTGGAGTGATTCCCCCGGGTCGGCATGGACGCAGGCAAACACCTGAACCTTTGGGGCCGCCTCGCGCAACTCCCGCCGCAGGTCGCGGACAAACTGATTGACGTATTCCGCCCGAAAGCGGACCCACGCGGGATCGTCGGGAGCAAGCTGCCGGGCGTCGAGTCGATGACGGCGACGGAACTCGGTCAACAGGATGTCGTGATAGCCGGAGTCGTTTCCGAAGTAGCGGGTGTAATCGAGCAGGATGCCGTCGCACCCGCTCCGTGCGACCAGTTCCCGGATGCGTTGAACCTTGTACGCGCGGACCTCGGGGGCTCCCCACGTCAGGTTGACCTGCACTCCCTTGTCGAGCCGATCCCCGTTACGTCGCTTCTCCCACAATTCGGGATGAGCCGCGGCAAACTCGTGATGCTTGTCTTCGTAGCCGTCGTAGGCGGTTGCGAGGGAGAGAAAGACTTTCAGCCCGCGCTGGTGAAAACGTTCAATTAACTTCGGGACAAATTCATTCGGTTGATACCAGGAAACTGAGACAAAGAGCGCATTCACACCAGCATCGACTGCTGCGTCCAGATTCGCGTGACCGGTTCCCCAATAGGCTGCAACAACGGGAACACCGGCACCAGGTAATTGCGGCTCCGTGGAGCGGGTGAGCGGGGCCGCCCGCCCGGATTGAAGCTCCTCTGCCGAAGCCTCCCCTCGCCCCATCAGCCCCACGAACAGAGTTATCCCGAGCAGCGGGAGGAGTTTCCAATTGCAACCTACAGCAACCATGCGGCGACTCCCGGAAAGCAGTAACAAGATCGAGGCGGCCCGCTCGTGAGGGGAAACTCTATCGCAGAGCGAGCCTCGAAGGAAACCGCAAACTGGCCCTCCCCCTGCAGGCCCTCCGGCAGAAGTCGATCGTCCTGCCGATATTTCCGGAATCCATCGCCGACCGCCTCACTGGGGAGTTTGCCAGATCGGCTTGCGGCGTTCGAGAAACGCCGCCAGTCCTTCCCGCGCATCGGCCGATTCTCGTGCCCGTGCCGAGATCTCCACCGATCGGTCAAGCTGCTCCAGCAGCTGTGGGGCGGCGGTCTGGAGGAGATGCCGCTTCGTCATCGCGAGTGCCGCAGGTGAACCGGCGAGAATCGCCTCGATCCGTGACTGCTCCTGTTGGGTGAGATCCTCGGGAGCGGCAAGCTCGTGGACCAGCCCGCAACGGTGGGCCGCGTCGGCATCGAGTGTCCCGCCCGACAGGAGCATCCATCCCGCCGGCCCGGCTCCGAGACGATGCACGAGCAGCGGCGTAACGATCGCCGCCGTGATACCCCGCTGTGGCTCGGGAAGTGAAAACCGGGCTGCAGTCGATGCGAGCACCAGATCGCACGCGAGCACCAGCCCGACGCCTCCGGCGAGAACGGGCCCCTGCACGGTCGCCAGCGTGGGAACAGGCAGTGTCGCCAGTTCGCCCACGAGATCGCGATACACCTGAGAATCGCGTCTCCAGATCTCGGCGGCATCCGCGCGGGCAGCCGTCTCCTCCATCTGCGCCAGGTCCATTCCCGCACAGAAGACAGGCCCCACGGCATCGAGCACCAGCAGCCGGGCCGCGGCACTCTGCGAAAACGCACGCACATGCTCCAACAGCGTGGCGAGCATCTCGCGGGTCAGCGCGTTCCGCTTGGCCTCGCGGGTCAGTGTCAGCCGCAGTACGCCTCTCGTTTCCAGCGCCTGAAGATCGCTCATGCAGCCCCCTCCTCTCGCTGGTCCTCTGAGTCCATGCCCTCTGCCTCTCCCGCGGCCACTGTCTCCGCCTGGCGACGCATCTCATCGAGATGCGGAGGTGTCGGCAGCGGCATCTCGAGGATCGCCACCCCCAGAGTCTTTCCCTGACTGTCGATCCGCAATGAACGGCTCGCTCCGCCCCCGAGAACATCGCTCAGGACGAAGTTGAACGCGAAAATCCCCGGCAGTTCAAACCGCTGCACCTGCCGCGGCCGCAACGGCAGGAAGAACTCGGCGACCCGCGCTTCGGTCAGCACGCGGCGGAGATACTCGAAGCCTGCCTGCGTATAGGCAATCACTCCCACGTTGGCGTGGTTTCCCTTGTCCCCCGAGCGGGCATGGGCAATCTCACCGAGTCGGATCGTTTCCGGCATTGTTCGTTCCGCCTGATTTCGCAAGAGCAGACTCAGCCTTCGCTGCGCCGTTACGCATTCCATTCCCCCGCCGCACGAACTTCAACAGTCGGCGACACCAGATCGCGGCCAATCGTCGTCGGCCAGTAGGCGAGCACCGGGTAGGGCTTCGCACGCGGCCCGGTATAGCCGGTGACACCCGGCGGCCCCGAGGTCACCAGCGGCGCGAATTCGCGCGTGAACCGCTCCACCGCTTCGCGCGACGGATCGTGTACGCTGATCCGCAGGACGACCTCCGCGGGCGAGGAAGTCCGGGGCCAGATCCCGGGGAGTGAATCGCCGGCCCCCAGGCACTCGACATTCGTGCGGGCCAGCGAATATCCCGCCTGCCGGACACGCGCGAGAATCAACTCCGCACAGTGGCGGGCTTTCTCTTCCGCGTGACGACCGTTCACGACCAGCGTCCCCGCCGCCGCATAACCATCCCGGTACGCCAGCGAGACTTTGTAGCTCGCGGGGGGAGCATTGCCGCGGGCATCGCGGACACAAACCCGGTCAGCGCCCGCGGCTTCCAGCCGAACCTGCGAGAAGTCGGCATCGATGTCCGGAGTCAGATAGTGCTCCGGATCACCGATCTCGTAGACCAGCTGTTCGGCGACGGTGGCGGGAGTGACGGCCCCGCCAGTCCCGTCCGGTTTCGTAACGACGATCGCCCCCTCCTCCGAAATCTCGGCAATCGGATAACCGACTTCCTTCAGATTCATTTCCGGCGTCCAGTCGGCGAACATCCCCCCGGTCATCTGCGCGCCGCATTCAATGAGATGGCCAGCGACTGTCCCGGCCGCCAGACGTGGCCAGTCGGTCCAGGACCAGCCGAACTGATGAACTGCCGGCCCTACCGTGAGCGAGGCATCCGCCACCCGGCCGGTGATAACGATCCTGGCCCCCTCTTCGAGGGCCTTCACAATCCCGCCGGCTCCGAGATAGGCATTGGCACTCGCCACCTGCGAACGCAGATCTCCCAGCGGACGCCCGGTATCCAGATGCGCAAACTGTTCCCCCGCGATCAGAAAGTCATCGAGCCGCGGGAGCAGGTCATCACCGGCGACCGCCGCGACCGGCATGTCACCGAGTCCCGCCGTCACAAGCACGCGGGCCACGTGTCGGGCGCAGGCGTGGGGATTCATCCCGCCGGCGTTCGTCACAATTCTGAGTTGCGGTTGCGACTCGAGGGCCGGCAGGAGACTTTCGAGCACCGTCGGAAAGTCGCCGACAAACCCCGCTTCCGGATCGCGCGACTTCTGATGGGCCAGAATCGACAGGGTGAGCTCGGCCAGGTATTCGAGGGTGAGGTAATCGAGCGTCGCAGCCTCGACCAGCCGCCGCGGAGCATCGAGGTTGTCCCCCCAGAACCCGGCCCCGTTCCCGATGCGTATGATCCGCGTCATCGTGGACACTCTGCTCCTTCACTTCCGCACCTTCGGGACTGCGTGAGGCACTCCCTCGCGCCCCACTCCACGGCAATCCTCACCGGGCGATCACAGCATCTGACATCCGGCATCTGATCCCATTGTAACATGCCCGGGGAACATGCCTGCCCTGGCGCCGACGCAAAAATACACAAGCTGGGGAATATGCTGGCGAGTTTCTCAGGGGACTCCCCCGGAATCCGTCCTCCTGCATTGGCAGAGACTCGTTACACTCCCGCCCACGCATGCGTCCACAGGGAGGTCGGCACAGGGAGGTGCACAATGACGGGTCAGGGCAGATCACTTCGACAGGTGACAGCATTCCCGGTGCTGTTGGCTGTGCTGGTGCTCTGCGCTCCGACGATCGCCACGGCGGTCGAACCTGCCTCGCTGCCGACACTTCGCTCCTCGACTGAAAGAGGGACTTCGGCCCCCCGCGGGATCCCCGAAGACGCAACGCTGCGGGATATTCAGTTTATCGGGACGCAGGTCGGGTTCGCGGTCGGCGATCATGGACTCGTCCTGAAGACAACCGACGGCGGCAACTCCTGGCAGCAGCTGACGGTCCCCGTCGACTGCACTCTCCGCTCAATTTGCTTTCTCAGCGACCGGGTGGGATGGATTGTCGGCGGAGACTGGCTGACCTACACCCGCATCGGCACTGGTGTTCTGCTCCACACCAACGACGGCGGATCCACCTGGCAACAGCTCGCTCGTGAAGAACTGCCCGAACTGCATCGCGTCCGCTTCTTCTCGCTGGAATCGGGTTACGTGATCGGTCGCCCTAATGCGGCCTATCCCTCGGGCGTGATGCAGACGACCGACGGCGGGCGGACGTGGCGACCTCTCGCGGGTGCTGCGGCCTCGGGCTGGCGGACCGCCGATTTCCTCCGCCCCGATGTCGGCGTCGTCGCCGGGGACCGCGGACGGATGGCGCTGGTCGCCAACGGGCGACTCAATGCTCCCCGCACCGATGAACCGAGCCTCAAGGGATTTTACGCCATCGATCTCGTGGAAGAAGGACGCGGCTGGCTTGTCGGCGATGGGGGACTCGCATTGCAGACCTCCAACGGCGGGCTCGTCTGGAAAGATCCTCCTCAACCGCTTCCGACGGCAGCCCGCGATGTGTTTGACTTCCGCGCCGTGCACGCGCGCGGCGACCGGGTCTGGATCGCCGGCCGACCGGGAAGCACGATCTGGCACAGCCCCGACGGCGGACAGACGTGGGAACGGCAGCGGACCGGCGAACCGCAGCCCCTCGAAGCGCTCACCTTCACCTCCGAAAATGACGGCTGGGCGGTCGGAACGCTCGGCACCATGCTCCGCACCCGCGACGGCGGGCGGACATGGCAAGCAGTTCGCGGCGGCGGGCGACGTGCGGCCTACCTGGTGCTGCACGCCCATCCGGATCAGGTCTCGGTGAATCTCGTGGCGAAACTCTCGGGGGAATCGGGTTATCGCGGCATCGTCGCGTTGCTCCCCCGCCGCGATGTCGGCCCCGAAGCCGAATCGGCGTATGACTACTCCTCGCGACTGGAAGAGGCGGTGGTCAGCACGGGCGGCTCGGCAACGGAAATCGCCTGGCAGTTCCCGCTGGCGGCTCCGCAGCTCGAGCAGGACTTCACGCGGATGATCGCCGACTGGAACCGCCGCACGGAAGGCCGGCTCACCGAGACGCTGCTGGGACATCTGGTGGCGACTTTACGGACCTGGCGTCCAAGCGTGCTGATTCTCAATCAGCCGCAGCCGAACGACGCGGCATCGCGCGTCCTTCACGATGCGATGCTCGTCGCCGTCGAGCAGGCTGCCGATCCGACGCGTTACCTCGATCAGCGGGAACTGGGCGGATTGCAGCCGTGGCGGGTTGAGAAAGTGTATGCCCGTCTTCCACTTGGCAGCAGCGGCCAGGCGGAGATCAATCCCGATGAATTCCTGCCTCGGTTGGGACGTTCGGTCGCGGCCGCCTCAGCGGGAGCCGCTTCCCTGCTGTCGACACATCTTGAGGCGCTCCCTCAACGGGAAGGTTATCGCCTCGTCCGCCATCAAGTCGAAAACGCGCTCGCCGGCCAGACCGGAGGCGACTTCTTCCTCGGGCTGAACCTGCCTCCCGGTTCACCGGCGCGGCGGCCGCTTCTGCCGATGTCGGACGGCGACATTCAATCGCAAATCGACATTGCACACCGTCAGCGCAACTTCCGCGCGTATGCCGACCGTTACCTCGCCGACCCGCGACACGCGGCGCAGCTGGTGGCGCAGCTTCGTGATGTCGTCTCCGGGATGCCTCCCGATCAGGCGGCGCTGCAGCTGGCCCAGCTTGCGGAGGCATATCGGAAGACGGGCGAATGGGAGCTGGCGGAAAGCACGATGTTCGAGCTCGTCGAGCGCTATCCGCGCGAAGCGCCGGCCCGCGACGCCATGCGCTGGCTGTTGCAGTTGTGGACCAGCACCGAAGTCGCCTGGCGACGGACGCAGGTGCCGGGCACGACCGTCCAGCGAACGACGACCGATCGCGAGCAACTGCTGGCGCGATTCCTGAATGCCTCCGCGGCCAAAGAGGACGGAACTTCGGACGGAACCACGACCGAGGGGGTACGCCCGGCGGTCGGCAGCACCTTCCAGACAGTTACCGGAAGCGGCGAAGTGAAGCTCACCGGCCGCGACAGCAAGTCCCAGGCGATCGATGGTTGGCACGAGCGGGCCACGCGGATTGCCGAACTCCTGCAACGCACCACGCCTGCCCTTGCCCGCACGCCGGAGGTTCAGTTTCCGCTCGCGGCACTGCATCGCCAGCGGCGGCGGACGACGGAAGTCAACGAGATCTATCACAACCTGCTCCGCCATGGCGGAGAGGGGCCGTGGCAACTCTCCGCGCGTGCCGAGCTGTGGATCAAGAACCCCGCGGGACTGCCTCCCAAGCCGCTCCATCTCTGCCGACGGACCACAACCCGGCCGCTGCTGGATGGCCTGCTGTCTGATGCGTGCTGGCAGAATGCCGATGAGCTCACGCTCACGCCCGGACGCGGCACGGGGAGCTCCGACGCGCATTCGTTCGTCATGCTCAGCTATGACGATGAGTACCTGTATTTCGCGGGGAGTTTCAGCCGGGTGCCGGACACTCCGCCGGACTCGCCGCAGCTTACGGGCCGTGAACATGATGCCGACCTCAGCGCGTTCGACCGGGTGACGCTCGTCCTCGATGTCGATCGGGACTATGCAACTTACTACCGCTTCAGCATCGATCAACGCGGCTGGACTGCAGAGGACTGCTGGGAAGACTCCAGCTGGAATCCGCAGTGGTTCGTCGCCGCTGACGGTGATGCGGCCGCCTGGCGGATCGAAGTGGCGATTCCCCTCGCCGCGCTCGCGCCGCAGGCACCGCGTTCGAACAGTGTCTGGGGAGCCACGATCGTGCGGACAATCCCTGCCGTGGGGCTGCAAAGCTGGACGCATCCTGCCTCGACCGTCCCCCGTCTGGAAACGGGCGGCCTGCTCCGTTTCGACTGACGTCCCTCCGCTTCCAACATTTTGTGATCAGAACTGCTCCTGATTCAGAAACCTGTCCTGACTACATCTCGGAAACGATCTCTGAAGGAATCGAAACCATGAGCGACTCGCGACGGCGGCAACCGGAGCACACCGCGGGATGGCGGTGCAGAATCGACTCCACCTGGCGTCTCGTGCGAAGCCAGCTTTCCTGGGGGATCCTCTTCGGCCCCCTGCTCTGCATCACGGCCGTCGTCCTGTCGATGACCCGAACAGTTTCGTGGTTCGATGGGAGCACCTGGTTCACCAGCAAGACGCAGCAGGAGTGGATCGGGCCGGCGCTGACCGCCGCGGCAGCCCTCCTTGCCGCGATCGAATGGATTCGACAGCCGCGGTTCTGGATGCTGTGGCTCGCATTGCTGGCGGGCTGTCTCACCTGCCGCGAGGTACATTTCAAGGGAACCAGTGAAGGGATCTATGTGGGGCTGGTCCTGCTCGCGATTTACGCAGTGCGGAATCTCGAAGCGATGACCCCCTACCTCACGAACCGCCGGGCATTCACCCTGCTGGCGAGCGGCTTCGCCACGTATGCCGTGACGATGAGCCTCGACCAGGGAGCGTGGAAGTTTCTTCCGCACTTCGGCACGTGGGGCGTAAGTGTCGAGGAGACGTTTGAATCGTGCGGGCATCTGCTGATTCTGGCTTCGGTGTTCATCGCCGGGCGAATTCCGGCTCCCGCGGCGGTTCAAGCAATGGCTGTCGAGCCTGCAAAGACAGAGACCGTTCGCCGCGCCGCGTGAGTTTCGCCTCTGCTGACTCGGGCGACTTTCAATGATCCCCGCAGAAGCGCGGAGCCCTCTTGAGAACGGTCCGCCGGCAATGAAGACAGGCACGGCGGGCCGAGGCCGCGGAGTATCACCTAGAATGAACAAGGAGCGTTCGACTGCGACTGGGAATTACTGGTCTTGAACCTGCGCGAATCTGCGAAATCTGCGGACGTCTCGTCCAACTCTCCAAAGAGACTCGATGAAGCCCGGCAGCACTCGTGTGGTTGATCTGCCGGGAAAGCCAGCAACAGGTGGGACCACTGCGGCAGCCCTGGGGGCACGCTGCGGCGAACTTGGGGAATGGCGCTTGATTTGAGGTCTGGTCGTGCGATCCTGCATTGACCTGTCCTCACCGGCTTTTTATATGGTTCGGCAGATTTCCGGAACGGAATCCGTCGCCACTCTGCGTCGCCGGTTCGCTCCGCAAGCGTCTCGTTCGCGACGTATTCAGGATCGACTCGTCTGCTTCAAGGATCCGAAAGACGAAGGGGCACGCTGATGTGTGGAATCGTAGGCTATATCGGGCATCGTGAGGCAGCCCCGCTCTTGATGGAGGGACTGCATCGCCTTGAATATCGCGGCTACGACAGTGCGGGCATCGCGGTTCGCGACGAACACGGAATCACCATTCGCAAACGGGCAGGCCGCGTCGGTGAACTGGCCGCGCTGCTCGAACGCCAGCCGGTCTCCGGTACGCTCGGCATCGGTCACACCCGTTGGGCCACGCATGGCGGAACGACCGACACGAACTCGCATCCGCATGTCGGCGGTAACGGTGAAGTCGTCCTCGTGCACAACGGCGTCATCGAAAACTATGCGGCGCTCCGGGACCATCTGCAGACGCTCGGCTATGTGTTCCGCACATCGACCGACACCGAAGTCATCGCACACCTGATCGCCTGGAACCTCGAAGAACAGATCAAACTCGGAAAGGAACCGGGAGACCGCGAAGGTGCCCTCGCTGCCGTCGAGAACGCGCTCCGCAGCCTGAAGGGAACCTACGGCCTCGCGATCCTCTTCCGCGACATCCCCGGCTTGCTCGTTGCGGCGCGGCTGGGCAGTCCGCTGGTCGTCGGCATCGGCAATGGCGAACACTACCTGGCGAGCGATGCCAGTCCCCTCGTGGGACACACCGAGGAAGTCGTCTATCTCTCCGACCACGAAATGGCGGTTCTCACCGCCGACCGGATGGAGCTGATCCACCGCGACATGGGGCTCCGCTCTCCGTCGATCCAGACGCTCGCACAGGAGGTCGGCGATACCCAACTCGGCGACTTCGAACACTACATGCTCAAGGAGATCTTCGAGCAGACGCAGACGATCGAAAACGCGATGCGCGGCCGGCTGGATGAGGATGAGGCCACCGCCCGGTTCGGCGGACTGAACCTCGACGTCCAGCAGCTCCGACGCATGGACCGAATTGTCCTGACCGCCTGCGGCACGAGCTGGCATGCGGCCCTGGTCGGCGAATACCTGCTCGAAGAGCTCGCGCGGATTCCCGTCGAAGTCGAATACGCCAGCGAGCTCCGCTATCGCAATCCGCCCCTCAGTGATACCACGATGGTCTTCGCCATCACCCAAAGCGGCGAAACCGCCGACACGCTCGCCGCGATGCGCGAGTGTCAGCGGAAAGGTCATCCGTCACTCGCGATCTGCAACGTCGTCGGCTCGACGATTGCCCGCGAAGCGGATGGCGGCATCTACCTGCACGCCGGCCCCGAAATCGGCGTTGCCTCCACCAAAGCCTTCACCTCGCAGGTTACCGTGCTGACCCTGCTCGCACTGTATCTCGGCCGCCTGCGGCACCTCTCCTACCCGGCCGGCAAGCGGATCATCAACAGCCTGAAAGCGATGCCGGAAATGGTGCGGCAGACGCTCCAGTGCAACGACATCGTCCGCGAGATCGCGCAGAAGTATTACAGCGTCAGCAACTTCCTCTACCTGGGGCGGCAGTACAACTTCCCCGTCGCTCTGGAAGGCGCGCTCAAGCTGAAGGAGATCAGCTACATCCACGCGGAAGGATATCCCGCCGCCGAGATGAAGCACGGCCCGATTGCCCTCGTCGATGAGCAGACGCCGAGCGTGTTCATCATCCCCCGGTGCAGCATCTACCCGAAGGTGATGAGCAATCTCGAAGAGGTGAAAGCACGGAAAGGGCCGGTGATCGCCATCGCCTGCGAGGGAGACCGCAAGCTCGAACAGGTCGCCGACGAGGTGATCTACATCCCCGATGTCGAGGACTTCCTGCAGCCGCTGGTGACGGTAATCCCGCTGCAGCTGCTGGCCTATCACATCGCCATCCTGCGCGGCTGCAACGTCGACCGCCCGCGGAATCTCGCCAAGAGTGTAACGGTGGAATAGGCTATAGGCTGTAGGCTATAGGCTGTAGGCTTTAGGGACGGACAGACGTAAAGATGGAGCGGCGCCTACCCGTCTGGAAAAGGGCGTGACCTGGTCGGACAAGGCGGCTCATCAGGATGTGATACGGCACCGTATAGCCGCGGTTCGTCAGGCCGCGGCTATACGTTTACGGTTCACTGCCTGATCGGTGTGACTGCTGAACGATGCTGCGCTATTCTGCGATTCGCACGCCGCAGCTTTTCAGGGCGGCGATCTGCTGATTTTTCGCCTCGTCGCTCAGCGGGTTGCCCGCCAGATAGAGATGCAGGAAGGGAGCGAAGCGTTTCGGGCCGTCGGCATCCGCTTTCGCCATCTGCACGAGCGTCGCGAGATCCGCAATCCGGTTGTTCTCCAGGAACAGGTACCGCAGATCGGTCTGACCGGCGAGCGGGGAGAGGTCCTCGATCTGGTTTCCCTTCAGCTCCAGCGTCGAGAGCCGCGTGATCTCCTTGAGCGGATCGAGCTGATGGATCTGGTTCCCGCCGAGATACAGCGAGGAAAGCTTCTTCAGCCCGGCGAGTGGCGTGATGTCCTGAACCTTGTTGCCGGTGAGATAGAGGGCCGAGAGGGCTGTCAGTTCCTTGAGCGGTGCGAGGTCGGAGACCTGGTTGCCGGTGAGCTCGAGATACTGCAGCTTCGTCAGTCCCGCCAGCGGCGCGATGTCGGTCACCTGATTTCCGGCCAGATCGAGCGACTGGAGGTTCTTCAGGTCTTTCAGCGGAGCCAGGTCGACGATCTGGTTCTTCGAGAGCTTGGCCGACGCGAGGTTCTTGCAGTGTTCGAGTCCGGTCAGGTTCGAGATGTTCTTCCCGGACGCATCGAGGATGAAGATGTTCTTCAGGTCCTCTTCGGTCAGCTCTTCCTGATTGTTCTTCTTCTCGAAGACGAGCGCCCGCAGCGCGGCTTCGAGGTTCTTGTCAGGAAACTGCACGGCGAAGGCGGGAGCCGCCGCGGCCTGCAGGGCAAAAAGCGTCGCCAGGACGAGAACCCATGTGTATCGACGATTGGTTCGCATGGATGACTCCTCAGGGTGATGCGTGATGGATCGCGAAAAGTAGCTCCTGATTCAACAGGGAGTGTGACAGGCCGCAAGGCAACACTTTCGCCACGTCCGCGATGATCTCGCAGGCAGGCGTTTCGCGAGTTGTCCCCACAAACCTGTAAAAGGCGGGCGCGGAGACAGCGGGCGTTCCTGAAGGGGACCGCCGCCGGGAACCGTAGGACTCCGGGGATGTCTGTTCGCACGTCCCGCCGCTGCCCGGGAGGGAGATCCTCCGAAAAGGTGGACCTGACTTCGCGGTCGCGATGGAAACCGGGAGCCGGCCTTCAGCAGGCCGTCTGCGCCTCGGGGGTGCGGGGGAGTGTCAAGTCCGACTCCGGGGCCCAGACAGGTGGGTCGCGGAGTTCGCCACGAAGGATCGGGACGTCATCGGGAGCCTTGATTCCCAGGCGAACCTGTTTTCCCTTCACCTCCACAACGTATACCGATACCTGTTCGCCGATCAACAGTTCCTGACCCGGTTTTCGGCTGAGAACGAGCATTTCTGCATCCTCCTCCGCTGCGAGAAAAGAACACGATTTTCGACTCATCAGGGAATCTGCGCCTGATGCATGGCTGCCGCTGCACGCGGGCGGGTGGTCTCTCGGGGAACTCCTGCGTGAGGCCACGAGGTCGAAAGCGGAGGGTCTTTCCCGCCGCTCCCTCCCGGCTTCCTGTCAGGGCTGCGGAGAACCTGGGGCGCAGTGGACGACGCACCGCTCAGCAACTGTTGGACCAGTAGTGCCCCCCCTCTTAACCCTTGAACTTACAGAAACTTCCGCCGAGTCCAGAATAGCCGGAACAGCCATTTCGGCCGTCAGCCTGACACCGGCCGCAGGACAGACACTGCCATTTTGACAGCCACCAAGGGGAGTGTTGCCTTCCGCCGACGCTGTCGCGAGGGGGCCTGCGACAGGGGTGTTCGGTTCACAACACCTGCTGTGGACTTTCTCAAACATTTCTGATTTTCCGAGCCGTCGCCGGAAGATTTCGTGAGCTACGTTTTGAGAGGACGGCAGGAGCGCAGGCTCAATCGTGCCGCCGCCCGTGTAGCCTCAGGGCTTGTTCGCCCGCCGGGCAGAATTCCCGATTCGACCTCTGCAGACGTTTTCTGGAGTCGACACGACGATGGCTTCTACCTATACGGCCCCCCGGGGTGCCCGCGGACTCGAATCCGAAACCAGCTTCGAAGACCTCAAGAGCCTGATCCACGGCAAGCTCGTCGACAAGCTCGACCTGTCGCGTCTGGGCGATCTCGAAGGGGATACCCTTCGCCGCGAGATCCGCCTTGTCGTGGAGCACCTGTGCGACACCGAGAACCCGCTGCTGAACCGCAGCGAGCGCGAACGCCTGATCGAAGAAGTTCTCGACGAGACGTTCGGGTTCGGACCGCTCGAACTGCTGCTGAAGGACCCGACGATCAGCGATATCATGATCAACGGGCCGAAGAAGGTCTTCGTGGAAAAAGGGGGCCGGATCGAACGCAGTCCGGTCGTCTTCCGCAGCAACGAACACCTGATGCAGATCCTCGACCGGATCGTGTCGAAAGTCGGCCGCCGCGTCGATGAGACATCGCCGATGGTGGACGCCCGTCTTCCCGACGGTTCGCGTCTGAACGCCGTCATTCCGCCGCTGGCTCTCGACGGGCCGTCGCTCTCGATTCGCCGCTTCGGGACAAAGGCAATCGGACTCGAGGACCTGCTCCGCTTCGGCGCGTTCACCCCCGAGATGGTGATGCTGCTCGAAGGAGCGATCAAGGCGCGGCTGAACATGATCATCAGCGGTGGTACCGGTTCCGGTAAGACGACCCTGCTGAACACGCTGTCGAGCTTCATCCCCAATGACCAGCGCGTGATCACGATCGAGGACGCCGCCGAACTTCAATTGCAGCAGGAACACGTGCTGCGGCTCGAAACGCGTCCGCCGAGCATCGAAGGAAAGGGACAGGTCACCGCGACCGATCTCGTGAAAAACGCCCTGCGTATGCGTCCCGACCGCATCATCATCGGTGAGTGTCGTGGCGGCGAAACGCTGGACATGCTCCAGGCCATGAACACCGGTCACGAGGGATCGCTGACCACGATTCATGCCAACTCCCCGCGCGACGCCGTCTCGCGTATCGAGACGATGATCACGATGGGCGGGGTGGAACTTCCGATGAAGGCCCTGCGGCAGCAGTTCGCATCCGCCGTGCAGTTGATCATTCAGGCCAACCGCCTCCAGGGTGGTCCGCGCAAGATCACCCACATCACCGAGGTGGTGGGACTGGAACAGGACACGGTCATCATGCAGGACATCTTCATCTTCGTGAAGGATGGGATCGACGAGAACGGACGGGCCTACGGCCACTTTGAAGCGACCGGTGTCCGCCCCTCGTTCATGGACAAGCTGCACCAGGCCGGAGTGCGGTTGCCGGCGAACCTGTTCGCCGCCCGCGTGCTCGGCCATTAAGAAACCTGCGTCTCAGATACATTGCGTCCCGCCTGTGTTGAACCGGCCCTGCCAGGGGCGGGTTTGACGATCGATGGTTCCGCGACCGGAGGCGGCTTGCGGCAGGGTCGGCGGTGGTTACACCGTCGCACCTGCCGCATTGCCCGCCACGGCCAGCGGACGGAATGAAACCTGATTTCCCGGAATCGAGTCGACATGGATCCGCTGTTGATCTCAGTAGTGGCGTTCGTCGCCGTCACGGCCATGGTCGGGGCGGTTGCCTTCATCCTCCGCGACATGGGATCGACGAAGGCTGAAGACCGCCTGCAAGTCCTCGCCGGCCTGAAGACCCCCGAGCTCGAATCGCGCAAGCTGCTCAAGGAAGCGATCGTCCAGGAGGGGTGGGACGGCCTGAGCGGCATGTTCGACCGTCTGCTGGGGAAGATCACCAACCTCAGCCTGCTTTTCGAGCAGGCCGATTCACCGATCAAGGCCGACATCTTCTTCGCCCTCTCGCTGGGACTGGGGGGCGTGGGAGTGGTGGCCGCCTGGATCGCACGTTCCCCTGCTCCGCTGTTGCCAATCGCCTTCCTCATCGGTGCCGCGATGCCCCTGATGTGGCTCCTCTGGCGGCGGAACTCGCGGTTCAAGAAGTTCGCCAAGCAGTTACCCGACGCCCTGGAACTCATCGGCCGGGCGCTGCGGTCGGGGCACAGTCTCGCGTCGGGTCTGCACGTGGTCGTCGAGGAAATGCCCGCTCCGATCTCGACCGAGTTCAGCATGGCGTACGAAGAGCAGAACCTGGGGATTCCGATCGAGCAGGCCCTCAAGGGAATGCTCAAACGGATGCCCAACATGGATCTGAAGTTCTTCGTGACCGCGGTCGCCATTCAACGCCAGGCGGGCGGTGACCTGTCGGAGATCCTCGACAAGATCGGCTACATCATCCGCGAACGGTTCAAGATCATGGGGCAGGTGCAGGCCCTCACGGGAGAAGGCCGGATCAGCGGTGTCGTGCTGATGGCCCTGCCGATCGCCCTCTTCTTCGTCGTCTACCACATGAACCCCGGTTACGTGATGTTGCTGTTCGAAGACCCGCTCGGCCGCAAGATGATCGCCACCGCCGCCGTCATGCAGGTGCTCGGTGCGATCACCATCAAGAAAATCATCAACATCAAGATCTGACGCCGGCGCCGCGGTTTGCAGACACGCGGATGCGTGTCGGCAAACGCCCGTCCGGAGGCCTTGAATTCCCCTGCCAAGCTTCAATCAGGCGATTCCTATGGACTTCACCCAGTTCGTTCCCTGGGCCATCTTCGGCGGCTTCACGTTTGCCGCCTGGGGACTGCTGAGCTATCTCGGCGCGAAGAATTCGCGAGCCACCGAACGGCTCGACGAAATGCGCAACCCGAATCTCCGCGCTCGCGAGGCGGTGAAAGGGAACGGCATGAGCAAGATGCTCGAACAGGCCGCCCCCACCCTCTCGAAAGCTCTCCAGCCGAAAACCGAGCTCGAGCAGAACGAGCTCAAGGTGCGGCTCGCGAATGCCGGCTTCAACTCGCCGAACGCCTCCAACATCTATCTGGCGATCAAGTTCACCATGCTGATCGTCGGCTCGGTGATCGGCGGCGGCTACGGGCTGACATTCTACGGGCTCGGACAGAACGGCATCGTCTCGATGGTCGTCGGCGGCGGGATTGGTTTCTACCTTCCTGAAGCCATCCTGATGTATCTGAAGAAGACGCGTCAGGAAAAGATCTTCCTCACGCTGCCCGACGCACTCGACCTGCTCGTCGTCTGCGTCGAGGCCGGGTTGGGACTCGATGCGGGAATGCGCCGCGTCGCCGACGAGCTTTCCGACTCGGCTCCCGAACTGTGCCGGGAGTTCGGTCTCGCCAACTTCCAGTTGCAGATGGGTAAACCGCGGCGTGACGTGCTGCACGACCTGGGCATCCGCTCGGGAGTCGATGACCTCAAGGCGCTCGCGGCGATTCTCATCCAGGCGGACCGTTTCGGTTCGAGCATAGCCCAGGCACTCCGCGTTCAATCCGACAGCATGCGGGTGAAGCGTCGCCAGATGGCCGAAGAGAAAGCCCAGCAGACGGCCGTGAAGATGATCTTTCCGCTGGTGCTCTTTATCTTCCCGGGCATCTTCGTCGTGCTCGTCGGCCCGGCGGCAATCTCGATGATCAACCAGCTCCTCACCAAATAAGGCTTCATCCTGACGGTCTGCCGCGTGCCCTTCTTTCGGGGACAGCGAGACCAGGAAAACAGTACTTCGCGGAGCCGCGGCACTCTGAAGTCGCCAATCGGCTGGATTGGCGACTTCCGTCTTTTCCTCGCCTTGATCGAGGATATAATGGGGGTAGAGAGTCGGATGAACCTTTCCGTCGCCTAGTCCCCTGCCCGCCTTGAGTGGCAGGTGGATGCAGTCGAAAGGAGGGCCGTTATCGACAGTGTGTGAAGAGTTATGTCGGTAAGGCAGCCTCGCGGCCGAGGGTGAGCTTCGTGATACGAGGTGCGGAACGACCGGAGAGGGCACTCTAAGGCTTCGGCGTTCTGTCACATCCTGCTAAAGGGGATTGACGACTCACACGCCCGCGAGGCTGAATGATTGAGAGAGCGACCTTCGCGAAGCAGCTCGCGAGCCGATCTCCAACGGCATCGCCTCCCTGTTTCCTGTCGCGAAGGCCGGCTTTATACACATACGACGGCATTCCCGGCTTCGTGAATGCAGTCACAACCGAGTGCTGTCACAGGGTCGCGTGTCTCCTGTCTGACACTCGCCTCCATCTCCACGGGAGCTTCCGCCGCATGGCGGTTTTTTTATGCGCGGCACCTTCGGGACTCGGCTCCACATTCCCGCGATGTGAGGCGATAAGGTGTCGCCTCTGAAGATGTCGTGTATCCTGCGGGAATGCCCCCGTCAAAGCTGTCGCGAAGCATGACACTTCGCGACGGTAAGATTTGAGCAGATGGGGGGACACGAAGAGTACGAGGTTTTTCCGCTGGTTCTGACCGCGTCCGCGTCGCTCACTCTTCGGGGGCTTTCCAGCTTCCCCAGTGTTCGAGGTAGTGGGCGTACGCCGGGCATGACTCGGCCCGTTCTTCGAGCCAGGCTTTTGTCTCGTTCACAATCCGCTGTTCGTCCTCCAGCTTCAGTTTCCCCAGCAGCACCCGGCTGCGGAGAAAGACGAAGTAAGTGTCGAGAACGTCGCAGCGGCAGTAGTCGTTGATCTCTTCCACCCGCCCCGCGTCGTACATGTCCTGAATCTGCGAACCGTCGATGCCGGTCTTTCCCGGCTTGCCGATCAGGTTCGCCAGCAGGTTCAAACCGCCCGTCATCCGCGAGGCACCGAAGTTCGAAAACAGGTCGAGCAGGTCGATGTGCGACTCGATGTTGTAACGGTTCCGCGCCTGTTCAAACGACTTGTTGTTCACGTTGAACCACGCCGGCACGCTGTACCCGTAGCGGAACGCCGCCAGTTCGAGTACCGGCAGATCGTAACCGCGACCGTTGAACGTGACGAACGTCGGTCGTCCGTAATGCGACCATCCCTGCCAGAAGTGCCGCGTGATGACGTGCGGCCGATAATGCGGCGAATCGAGCAGCGCCAGATCGAGCAGGCGATACTCCGCATCGACTTTCGCGATCGCGACCGAGATCGGCAGCACGAACGTGTAAGGGATGAAGTCCTTTCCATCGCCGCGCTCGGCAATCAGCTCCTGCCGATAGCGCGCAATGGCTTCCGCCGGAGACAGCGTCTCCTTGGGATAACGGATCTTGCTGATCAGGTCGCCGTCCGCCACCGCTTCGACGTCGAAGATCAGATAAGCGGGTTTGGTCGCAGGGCTTTCCATGCAGAATTTTTCCTCTCGCCGCCCGTGTGGACCGGCAATTCGTCTTTCAGCATCACCAGACTTTATTGCAGCCGATCCCGTCCCTTTTCGCAAGACGCGGAGTTAGAATGAATTGCGGAACTCCTCTCTCTTCCTCCCGGATCAACCTTCACCTCGGATTCTGTGGCTATGAGCGAGTCACTCGAAGCAGACGGCAGCCTGACTCCCGAACAGGCGCGGGAACGCGAAGCGCAGGCCATCAAGGGGCTGGCAAACGCCTATTCCCGCATGCGTGAAGAGATCGGCAAGGTGATCATCGGGCAGCAGCACATCGTCGATGAACTGCTGATTGCACTTTTCAGCCGCGGCCACTGTCTGCTCGTCGGCGTGCCGGGACTGGCGAAGACGCTGCTCGTGAGTACGATCGCGCAGATCCTGCAGCTTTCGTTTCGCCGGATTCAGTTCACCCCCGACCTGATGCCCGCCGACATCACCGGCACCGACATCCTGCAGGACGATCCGGAAACCGGCCGCCGCACGTTCCAGTTCATGCAGGGACCACTGTTCACGAACATTCTGCTCGCCGATGAAATCAACCGCACGCCGCCGAAGACGCAGGCGGCGTTGCTCGAAGCGATGCAGGAACGACACGTGACCGCCGGCGCGAACACGTATCGGCTGCCGCAGCCGTTTTTCGTCCTCGCGACACAGAATCCGATCGAGCAGGAAGGGACCTATCCGCTTCCCGAAGCGCAGCTCGACCGGTTCATGTTCAACCTGGTGGTGAAGTATCCGAGCGCCGCCGAGGAACTCCGCATCCTGAAGCAGACGACCAGCGGTGAAACGCCGAAGCTCACGACGGCCCTCACCGGACGGCAGATCCTCGCGCTGCAGGAGGTCGTCCGCAAGGTTCCGGTCGCCGATCATGTCTTCGTCTATGCCCGCGATCTCGTCCGGGCGACGCGGCCGGAAGAAGCCGAAGCCCCGGCGTTCATCAAGCAGTACGTCTCCTGGGGAGCAGGCCCGCGGGCCGGGCAGTTTCTGATCCTCGGCGGCAAGGCGCGAGCACTGCTGGAAGGGCGGTTTCATGTGACGACCGGCGACATCCAGAAGGTTGCCGCGCCGGTGCTGAGACACCGCATCGTCACCAGCTTCCAGGCCGACAGCGAGTCGATCTCTTCCGACGACATTGTGGAAATGCTGCTGAAAAAGATCCCGCTGCCGCAGGAAGAGCGGGCACAGCAGGTCCTGCGCCGGTGATCTCCGAGTCGGCCTGCCCCCTCGTGCGGCCGGGACTGGACCAACGGGAAGTCGCGGTGGGGAAGAGCCAGCGCCTGGTAAGCACACTCCACCTTTCCTGCACGTGTTCGTCGTTGGGCGTCCGGGAAACTCGCGACGGCCTGCCCCGCCTTCCGGGCTGATCTTTCCGCATTTCCTCAATCTGATAGAATCCCGCTTCTCCTGCGACGCTGCGATTGAGATGAGGAAGGGACTCCCATGAAGATTCGTCACCCGTTATTGACCAAGGCGCTTGGCCGTCTCGGAACGTTCCCGCTGCACACGCTGGCGCGGACGCTGACGTATCACATTCACGAAGAGCACCCGCGAACGCATCCCGCCGACCCGCAGGCACCGCGGAATTACCTGTACGCGCTCTGGCACGATATCATCCTGATTCCGATCATCGCCCGGCGAGGGATTCGCTTTCCCGGCCGCCGCACTTCGGTTTCGGCCCTCGTCAGCCAGCACCAGGACGGGACGTATCTTGTCCAGGCGCTGAACTCGTTCTGGATCGATGCCGTCCGCGGCTCGACCAGCCGCGGCGGCGCGCAGGCCGTGCGAAGGCTGCTCGATGAAGTCCAGCAGGCGCACGTTTTCATTACGCCGGACGGCCCGCGCGGTCCGCGTCGGCAAATGAAAGACGGCATCCTGTATCTCGCGTCGCAAACCGGGACACCGATCATCCCGACCGGCTTCGCCGCGCCGAGTGCGTGGACAATTCGAGGGAGCTGGACCGATCTGGTCATCCCCAAGCCGTTCGCCTCGGTCTACGGAGTCCTGGGGAGTCCGTTCGTCGTCCCCCCTGATATCTCCCGCGAAGAGCTGGCGGACTACCGCCAGCGGCTCCAGGCGGAAATGGACCGGCTCGATGCCCGCGCGGCGAGAATCGCCAACGGTACTGATGAGGCCAGCGAGCCACATCGGGCCGCCGCCTGATCCGGATTCCGCGGTTTCAGCGCAAGTTACAGCAGTGCGTTCCTGCGGCTGACGCGTGGCAATATTCGCAGGGAAATCCAGCGGGCGGGCGGCGTGTCCTGTTCAGACGCCGACCTTGGCCATCTGCTCTTCAAGACTGCGCAGGCAGGCTTCGACCTGTTTGAACGCGGGAGACTGCGGCAGACTGGCGGAAGTCGTCAGCTCTTCCTGCAGCGAGCCGAGCAGGTGCTCCTTCAGTTGTCCGGCGAGCCAACTCAGCCGACGAACCGTGAATGCCGTCTGAAGCTGCCGGAACTTCGCTTCGAGCGTGCGGATTCCCGCCGAGGTCCTGGACATGGCCGCCTCGCCGGCGACGACCGCGCCCGTTCCGCCGGCGATGTGCAGCACCGCTTCGGTGATGAGCGGAGCCGCGACTGCGTCGGCAACGGGAATGCCTCCGGCGACGAACAGCACGACCGACGTCATCGGCCGCGCGCCCGCGGCTACGCGATCGAGCGTCCTCAAAAATTCATAAAGCTGCGGACTCTCCTCGCGGAAGGCCTGCATCTGCGCGCGGACCACTTCCCGCAGGTCGTCTTCGAGCGACAGTTCATCGTGCGCCCGGCTGATGCTGGCGAGCAGCTCGGCCCGCCGTTCTCCGGCGAGCATCTTTGTCAGCCGCGGACGCAGCAGTTCGTTCCCCAACTGGCTCAGGTCGTTCAAGCCCTGATAAAGCTCCTGGATCGCCGCGAGGATCACTTCGCGTTCCTGCTTGCGATACTGTTCGAGCAAATCGGGCTCGGGACCGGCGAAGTGCTGCTTCATCCAGCGGAAGGGAGAGATCACCGCCGTCCCGATCGTGTTGTAGACGTCGTGAACCGTCCGCGTCCATCCTTCCCGCTGCGTCCGCCACCACTCGCGGACCTCCGCAACCATTAACTGGTTCGGCAACGGCGGCCAGTTGCGAATCCGCGCCAGCTGCTGACTGTTGAGCAGTGCGGCGGCGGCTTCAAAGTCGGCACTCCGCTGGCGAATTTCTTCGAGGTATGCGGGCACGCCGCTCTGCGGACTCTGGATCTGACGCAGCGAACCGCGGAGCGTACGGATCTTGATCTCGTCGAAGTGCAGCCGCGAAAGATCTTCCGCCAGATCATGGGGAGTCGAATCGTTGGACGACGCGGAGGATGCCTGCGGCGCTTGAGCGGTCCCGGCCCCTTCCGCCGGCGGCGTCCATTCCCGCAGGTAGAACGGCAGGCGATTCTCCTCCGCTGCGCGGCGATCGTTCGGCGAAACGTACACCAGCTCGGGCTGAATCCCCGTCTCGCGGGTGAAAGTGCTCAGCCACAGCGGCCAGTACTGTTCATCCTCGGGAAGCAGGCACTGGTTGAAGACGACAATCACCGCCTTGTCTTCCGCGGCGGCCTTGCGGAAGAACTGCTTCACCGCGGCATCGTTGTACTTCTGCTGGGTGAGCACCGCGATCAGCACATCGGCGGCGTGGCGGATGTAGTCGGCCCGGATCCAGTTCACCTCGGCATCGCTGTCGATGTCGGGCGTGTCGAGGACGAGCAGATTTCCGGGAACCTGCTGGCTCGTCTGCCAGAACAGACGATGCTCCGGACGGTTCTCGAGGGCCAAATCGGAAGCCGTCCAGGCGTGCAGTTCGAATCCCCGGAAGATCGACTGGAGATCGTGCCGTTTCTCGAATCCCGGCGGAACGAGGCACACCGGATGCTTCGTCCCCGAGGCGAGCGGGCTGGTCGAACTGGTGCGGGAGCGGGCGAGATGATTGAAGATCACGCTCTTGCCGATGTTCGTCCCGCCGACGACCGCGACGACGATAAACGGCTCATCCCCTAACTGCGGCAACAGCTTGCGGGTCAGCAGCTCGTACCACTCGCGGCCGGCCAGCGGGGCCAGCTGCAGGAGTGCCCCGTCGGCTTCCAGGGTCTGGAGAGCTTTGTAGAGGCGTCGAATCTCGATGGCGCATGCCGCATACGGTCCGGACATGGAGTCGGCCGGGGCGGAGTCTCCCGAGTTGACGCCCTGCGAGGCGACTGCGCCCGTTTCGGTCCTCATTGCTCGAATCAGCCCCGCAAACATTTCCTACCACCCGATGACCTGCGGCGGCTTTACACGGGCCGCGACAGTCGTCTCACCGCTGGAAGTATAGCAGATTCCCGCCTTGCGCCGATGCTGCGGGCACCGCCTTCTTTCCGTGTTTCCTGCCTGATGACCGGAGCCGGCCCCCCCTGCCCCGTGCGCGGCCCCGGCACACCCTACGCCTCGCGATTCTCGAGCAGCCGGGCAAACTTTCGCCCCGTGACCGACAGGGGATAATCGGCCAGTTCCTCCAGGGAAACCCAGCGAAGCTGCTCCCCCTCCGCGGCATGGGTCGTCGCCTGATGCTCCGCCAGATAACACTGGAGGGTAATGCGAAACCGGGTGACTGTGTGCCGCAACTCTGTGAGGAGCGGCCCGATCCGGGCGGAAACCCCGAAGCGTGCTTCGAGACTCTCGCGCAGCGAGCGGCGTACCGATCCCGGCGAATCCGCCGCCGGGAACCGGGGGAAGTCCCACAATCCGGCCCACCGCTCATCCGCATTGCGGCGGTACAGCAAGACCGCATCATCACGAAAGACGGCGAGCGTCGCTTCCGTCACCTGAGTCGGTTCCGGGCGGACCACGGGACGCGGGATCTCCTGCTGTCGCCCCTCGGCGGCGGCCCGGCAGAAGAGTCGGACCGGACACTCTCCGCACGTCGGCTCGCGCGGCGTGCAGACAGTGGCCCCCAGGTCCATCAAGGCCTGGTTCAGCTTGCCGGCTCCCTTTCGCGGCAACACCGCCTCGGCGAATTCCCAGAGGAGCACCTGCCCCGCCGTCGAACGGGGATCGCCATCGTACCCCAGCAGCCGGGCGTAAAGCCGCAGCGTGTTCGCCTCGACAATCGGAGCCGGCCGGTCGAACGCGAACGAGACAATCGCCCCCGCCGTATAGCGGCCGATACCGGGCAGTCGCATCAGGCTCGCCACCTCCCGCGGAAACTCTCCCGCATGCTCTTCGACCAGCTTGCGGGCGGCCTTGTGGATGTTGCGGGCGCGGCTGTAATAGCCCAGCCCTTCCCAGTAACGGAGGACCTCTTCTTCCTCGGCGGCGGCAAGGTCCACGAGTGTCGGGAAGCGGGTGAGAAACCGTTCGAAATAGGGAATGACCGCGGTCACCGTCGTCTGCTGCAACATGATCTCGCTGATCCACACCGCGTACGGATCACCCGGCCGGCGCCAGGGAAGTTCGCGGCCGTTGCGGCGATACCAGCGAAGAAGGGCCGTGCGAAACGCGGTGAGATCAAAGGGAGGCGACAGGGAGAGCCCGGAGCTTTCGGCAAGGGCTTCGTGTTTTCTGCTCATCAGACTTTCTCATTCCCACGTCGATGCGGGAACGTACGCCGGCGCGAGGGACTTTTCGATTTCCGTCATCCTCAGACGCGCCACGTGCCGCGGATGAATTGTTCCATCAGATCCCATCCCTGGGGGAAGGCAAACGCGGACTGCTCCGCCGCCCGTTCATCATAGGTGGCGCTCGCGTCCGGAGTAATCCCCGTCCCGCTCAATGCGAAGGGAACGAAACCGTAGCTGTGGGTCTTCGTCCGCAGGAACGTGGGGTGATCGGGCGAGACGAGAATCCGGTGCTCGCCGAGTGAACGGAGTTTTTCGAGCAGCGGGCCGACGATCGCTTCATCGATCTGCTCCAGCCCTTCGATCTTGGCTTCGACGTGTCCTTCATGCGAGGCTTCATCGGTCGCCTCGACATGCACGACGACGAAATCGACCTCGTCGAGGGCCTTGACCGCGGCGGCTCCTTTCGCGGCATAGTCCGTATCGAGATACCCGGTTGCTCCCGGAACATCGATCACCCGCCAGCCGAGCAGCCGGGCAATGCCGCGGAGCAGGTCGACCGCCGTGATCATCGCTCCCTGGACGGCGAAGCGGTCGAGAAATTTTTCGAGCCGGGGAGCCTGTCCCTGCCCCCACAGCCAGACGCCGGTCGCGGGACACTCTCCCAGCTCGCGCTGGGCGAACAGTTCGACGCTCTTCTCCATGAAGTTGCGGAGAAGGTCACTCCCCGGTCCCTGAGGCAATGCCTCAGCAACCGGGCCGTCGGTCAGATCGTGTGGAGGGACGGTGCGGGTCTGCGGTCCAAAGGGTGCCGGCTGCCCGGCACCGCGATAAATCAGCAGGTTGCGGTAACTGACTCCGGGAAAGAACTGCCAGCGATCGTCGCCGCATTCCTGCTGCATCAGTCCGATCAGCTTCCGTCCCCATTCGTTCGAGATCTGCTCAGCGGTAAAGCTGACCATGATCCCGTCACGGATGGTGACGAGATTGCAGCGGATCGCCCAGTCCTCCGGTCCGAGCTCGATCCCCTGTGCGGCGGCTTCGAGCGGTGCCCGGCCGGTGTGAAAGACGAGCGGGTTGTAGCCGAACAGACTCATCGTCGCCACATCGCTCCCCGAAGGGAGAGCGGCGGGAGTGTTGTCGGCCCGCCCCACGACACCGCTGCGCGCGATCTCATCCATGTGAGGAGTCCGCGCGGCCTGCAGCGGCGTCCGCCCCCCCAGCGAAGCCTGAGGCTCATCAGCACAACCGTCCGGAATGATCAGGGCGTACTTCATAACGGTTCGCGACTCTTTAATGACCCGAAACGGGTTGTGCTGTGTCGATCACACTTTTCAGACCTGTGCTGCCGAGCATCGTGGTCGAAAATGGCCGGGTGGAAGAGGACACCGGTGGCTCAGACATTCTGTACGGGCCCGGGCAGACGAAGTTGCACCAGATGCGCTGTTCATTGTCAGATTGCTCAATTCCATAAGCAGCAAACTGATTTGATTGAGGGTCGCATCGAATCCCCCGGGGCTTCCTTCGTCCCGCCCCGGATACACGCGTCTTCGCCTCACCCGCGGCACCCGTACCCGGTGTCCTTCCACTGCCCCCGAACTGCTCAGACTCCTTTCGGGGGGACGACCGGCACCTCTCCCGCCGCGATCTTGTTGAGCGCCCGGAGGTACGCCTGGGCGCTGGCCTCGATCACGTCGGTGCTGACTCCCTTGCCATGATAGGTGCGGTTGTCGTGGCGAATTTCGACCAGCACCTCTCCCTGTGCGTCCTTTCCGCCTGAAACACTGCGGACCTGGTAGTGCTGCAGCTTCGCGGTGATTCCCGTGATGCGTTCGAGGGCGTTGAAGACGGCATCGACGGGGCCGTCGCCGGTCGCCGCATCGCTCCGCACCGCGTCCTCGCCGAACTGGAGCTCGATCGTGGCGGTCGAAATCGTACCGGTCCCGCCGAAAATGTGGAAGCGCACCAACTTCCACAGATCGGGCCGCTCGCTGATGCGGTTTTCGATCAACGCGGCGATGTCGGCATCGTAGACTTCCTTCTTCTTATCGGCGAGGACGATGAAGTCATTGAAGACCTGTTCGAGTGCCGCCTCTTCGAGGGTATATCCCAACGAGACGACGCGGTCGCGGAAGGCGTGCCGGCCGCTGTGTTTGCCGAGCACGAGGTTCGTCCCCTGGATGCCGATGTCCTGAGGCCGCATGATCTCATAGGTCGTGCGTTCCTGCAGGATCCCGTGCTGGTGGATGCCGGCTTCGTGAGCGAAGGCATTCTGCCCGACGATCGCCTTGTTCCGCTGGACCTGCATGCCGGTGATGTTCGAGACAAGCCGGCTGGTGGGATAGAGCTTCGTCGTGTTGATCGCCGTATCCACGCCGTAGTAGTCCTTGCGGGTGCGGAGCGCCATCACGATCTCTTCGAGCGCGGCGTTGCCGGCCCGTTCGCCGAGACCGTTGATCGTACACTCGACCTGCCGGGCACCCGCTTCGATCGCCGCCAGACTGTTGGCCACCGCGAGGCCGAGGTCATTATGACAGTGCGTGCTGATCACCGCCTGCTTGATGTTCGGCACCTGCTCGCGGAGGCACTCGATCACCTTGCGGTAATGCGAAGGAGTCGCATAGCCGACCGTATCGGGAATATTGACGGTGGTCGCACCGGCGGCGATGGCCTGCTCGACGACTTCGCAGAGGAAGTCGAGTTCGGTCCGGGCGGCGTCTTCAGGAGAAAACTCCACATCGTCCACATAACCGCGGGCCCGCTTCACCGACTCGACCGCCCGGCGGACGATCTCTTCCTTGTCCATCTTCAACTTGAACTGACGATGGATCGAGCTGGTGGCGAGAAAGACGTGAATCCGCTTTTTCGCGGCATCCTTGATCGCCTCCCACGCGCGGTCGATGTCTTCATCGCGCGAACGGGCAAGGGCGCAGATCGTCGTCTGGTCGCCGAACTGGCGGGCAATCGCCTGCACGGCTTCGAAGTCTCCGGGCGAGGCGATCGGAAAACCGGCCTCAAGCACATCGACACCCAGCTCGACCAGCGCATGCGCCACTTCCAGTTTCTCGGCGGTGTTCATGCTGCAGCCAGGCGACTGTTCGCCATCGCGAAGCGTGGTGTCGAAAATGATGATCCGGTCGGACGACATGGGAGAACTCCGATAGTCTCGAACCCAGGAAGGCTCCCCCGGCGGATCGGCCAAAGAGGTCGGGGAGCCTCGACAGAAACTTGGGTTCCGTCCCACACAGACGGAACCACGGACAACTTGGTGAACGGCTCGTTGGTCAACGAAAAAACCCTGAGGCCTCGGGAGGTCTCAGGGTTCGGGAGTGCTGCGTATGCAACCTGCAAGCGTACCTAAGACCGTCCACCTTGATGGGGGGCCAGAAGCAGGGACAGGCTAAGCAGGTCGAGAGCGTACATCGGTCTATTTCTTCAGAAATTACAAATAGACAGTCCTGAGAGTTTATTCGGCGATCCCGGCAGGGTCAAGCGACGAAAATTGAAAATCAGAAGCAGGAAACCGAATGGAACATCCCGTTCTCCGCGCCAGAGGGCGGCCGGCTGGCTCTGCGAAGGATGCCCCCCGCTCCTGCGGCACTCCCGACTCTAGGGAATGGGCGCAGCGTCGGGAGAGACAAGCTCCTCCACCTGCAGGTTCGCGAACCAGGCGGGGCCTCCTTCGACGGCCAGACGAAACTCCGACAGCGGAGTCTCGGTCGAAACGGGTTCCGCCCCGATCCGTTTCTCGCCGACGCTGACAAACCAGTAGCCGCGCTGTCTCTCGACGGTAATGTCCTGATAGCCGCTCGTCGGCTGGTTATACGGAATGACCCTGGTCAGGTATTCGACCGATTCGGTCGCGCTGGAGTAACGCAGGAGCTGCGCCCCCTCCGGAGTCATCCGCAACGCCAGCTTACGCTCGTGACTGGCCGACGCGACGATATCGAACTGAATCTCGACCGCCCGCGCCTGCTGCAGATTGACGGTCGATCGCAGGCGATAGCTGCCGATCGGGACTGGAACGCTTTCGCCCGGTCGAAACAACGGCCGCCGCGCCACGCCGTCCGTTCCTGAAAGGACTCCGGTGCTGTTGGCATCTTCCGTGGCAATCCACTCTCCGCTGATCGGTTGCCAGTCCGCAAGGTCCTCGCCGTTGAACAGCGACTGACTCCAGCCCGAGAGCACGAAGTCTCGCTGGGGAACGCGCCCCGGTCCGCTGTTTTTCCACAACAGCCAGCCCCCGAGGAGCATCGCCATCAGCAGCACCACGAGCGTCCCCACCCCCAGCCGGAACACACGCCGGCGATTCTGCGAAGTCACCACCGCATCCGAAGTATCCTCGCGGAGAAACACGCGTGTTTCGAGATTGGAAGAATCCAGCGGCAGCGGTGTCGGGAGCGCCCCGGGCACGCCACTTCGCGGTGCCGGTGACAGAGGCTTCGCGGCCGGCAGATCCGCCGGTAACTGATCAATCCGCGCGAGCAGCGTCGCGTAATCGCCGATGCGTGCCTCCGGGTCGACGGCCATCATCTCGGCAAGCAGAAAGGCGGTCTCCGGTGATGCGTCGAGTTGTTCGTCCTGCAGCGGCGACCAGTCGGGAGCCATCTTCTTGCCGACAATCTGCGCCAGCGAGCTTCCCTGAAACGGCGGCGCCCCCGCGAGCATATGAAACACCGTCGCCCCCAGCGAATAGATGTCGGCCCGCAGGTCGACGGCGGTCCCGCTGAACTGTTCGGGAGCCATGTAATGCGGACTGCCGAGCGTCGTGTGGATCGCGGTCAGACGGGTTCGCGTTTCCGCCTGCTGTTCGAGGAAGGCGAGGCCGAAGTCGGTGATCTTCACCATCGGCAACCCGGGGGGCAGCGAGACTCCCGCAGGCGGAGGGACGAGCAGCAGATTCGCCGGTTTGATGTCCCGATGCACGATCCCCAATTGTGCCGCGTGCGCCAGGCCCGCCGCTGCCTGTCGCGCGATTCCCCAGGCAGTCGCTTCGGAGAGCCTTCCATGCCGCGTGATGTACTTTTCGAGGTCTTCCCCTTCGACGAGTTCCAGCACGAGGTACAGCCGATCCTCATGCCGGCCGAAGTCGTAGGCGGCGATGATATGAGGATGCTGCAACCGCCCGATCGCCAGGGCTTCCTGCTCGAAGCGGGCCGTGATGTTGGTCCCGGCCAGCTGGCTGACGAGAATCGCCTTGAGTGCGACGACGCGGTCGAGATTCAACTGGCGGGCGCGATAGACGACCCCCATGCCGCCGCGGCCGATCACCCCCAGCACCTGGTAGCCGGGAAAGGTGGTCTCCGGATTCAGCAGGGTCTGTACGATCGAAACCTGCACCGGATCGAGCAGCCCTTTCTGCAGGACGAGCTGCAGCGGCGTCACCCCGAGCCGCGCTGCCTCGCGGACCAGCTCGTACGCGGTCTCCGGGGTCAGCATTCCCTGCTCGGACGCGACCGCGAAGAAATCCCGCTCGGAGTTGTGCAGTAAAGATGCATTCATCGGATCGGCGCGCCCGGCCGCAGCTTCGTGGAATTGTGTCGCCTGCAGCAAGAGTCGGTTCGGTGTCTCCCCCCTCGGCAATCCGTGTGCCGCCTTCGACCGCTTTGCGTCTCTCCTGCGTCACCCGCTGAACCTACCTGCCGCCAAAGGTTCAGCGAACAATTCACCTGCCCGGTATCTGCTGACGCGCGGTGCCTGAGAGAAGAGATGCCTGGTTGAGAGCCCGCGCCAGAGGATCCGTGCATCGCCAGACCTCGCGAATGACACTGGAGAGTCACCAGCTTTGCCCGCATTCAGTGACCGGCAGTCAGGCCCGCATCTGCACTGTCGAGTTTACCATAAAACGACCGGTTTGGGAGAAGAGGCTTTAGACTTCAGGCTCCAGACTTGAGGAAGAAACTCCTCGGAACTCGGTGAGCAGGTGCTGCTCGACGGCGGCACGCTGTTCTTCTGTTGAGGCGAGCAGCAGGAGCGCGACCGGACGGAGCACGCGCGCTCCCACCCGCGAGAAGGACGTCCGCACGAGCGTTACTTCATCGCTCCACCCCACCTGTTCGATCCACCTGCGGCAGTGCTCCGCCTGCTCGCGCGAGACATGCAGCCAGCTTCCACACGCACCCGGGGGAAGCAGCCGTCGAAAACCGAGCGCGAGCCGGCCCATCGTAAAGCGGGCGTTTAAATCCTGCAGCGGGCGGAGACGTTCGTTCCCCTCGGCATCGCGATAACGAACGGCATCGATTCCCAATGGGCCGAAGTAGCCGATCTGTTGCAACCGCTCGGCAACCCGCAGTGCGACCGTGACCGCCTCCTGCCAACAGGAGAGTTCGTCGGCCCGGCCTCCCAGCCGACTGCCGCGATAGCTCCCGGAACGGTCGGTCAGCAACGGCGTCACACCGACCAGTTCCGCCGGCCCCAAGGGGGGAATGTCCAGTTGAATTCCGGCCTCCGCCAATCGCTCCACCCACGGCTCGAAGACGAGTGCCCCCTGCCCAGCCAGCCGGCGCCTCGCCCATCCCGCCTGCGACTCGCTCAGAGACGGCCCGCGTCCCAGAATTCGCTCACGGCCCGACATCCCGAACTCGGCTTTCAGGACCCACCCGGCGGGGGATGTGCCCGCTTTTCGCACCGCCTCTTCCAGTTCATCCAGCGTGCGAACCAGCGCACTGCCCGGCAGCGAGACTCCCCACTCCTCTTCGAGCTTCCAGCGGAACGAACGTGCATTCACCCTGCGAATCACGTCCTGCGGGGGGGCCTGCACGTGAAATCCAAACGTATGCGCGGCCTGTCGCAAACGGTCGGTCCACCCCCACGGCACCAGCGTGTATTCAGCGGGGGAGGTGATGTTTCGGAAGTCGGTGACGAAATGAGGAACAGGATTCCCGAGCCGCGCGAGCCCGGCGAGGTCCGCCGGATCGACGTCGCCGGGAACGAGGACGGCATCCGACTCATCGGCAATCGACAGCCACGCGCCGGCGAGTGCCGCCATCACCTCATCCGCGTTCGGCTGCGTGCGGGAACCGGCTCCGTCGGCGAGCGCATGTTCGAAATCGAAGTTGCCGATGAACAACCGGCGCATGGAACAGCTGCCTGGACTGACGGAGCGACGCGACCTCGTGGAAGGAGCGCCAGCAGAGAAACGGCTGAATCAAGCCGCGGAAATGTTCGCGACGACAGCAGCGTTTCCTCCCGCGTGAGTCTCGCTCTGCGGAATCAGAAAACGATCTCGAGTGTCTGCGCCTCGGCCAGTGTCCGCGACCGTACCTGAATCACGTCCTTCACGAGTCGCTCGGCACCGGGGACGTAAACCACGACCTGATTGGCCTTCGAGACATAGCGGGTGAACTTGTGATACTGGGAGACCGGTTGCGTGTAACCGTCGGTGCCGACCACCTGCCCGGTGATGTCTCCCCAGCGGAGCCGCCGGTTTCCGGGAAGCTCAACCTGAATGACGATGAGATAGTCTTCGCGGGGCGAGGGATCTTCGGGGACGGTCCAGACGGTAAAGCTCCCCTTGGTGACCGCCTTTCCCTGAACGGGGCGGGCGAACCCGCCACTTCCCTGCCCGTCGCCCGATTGATTCCCTTCGCCTTTGCCGGTGGTCTTGCCGTCATTCTTCGTGTCGGCCAGCGCATGGATGTCCGGCAGCGGAATCGCCGACTCGGACTGCACTTCCGCAACGGCGACGGCCTCTTCGGCGCTGCTCGTTTCTCCCCCGGAAAAGTCGATGCTGGTATCGAGAACCTGTTCGAACCCGGCCCCGTGGTCCGACTCTTCACCCTGGGTGACGATCAGCGTGTTCAGCGAATCCATTCCCGGCATTCCGCGAACCAGCACGATCGACAGGGCAATCGCCGCCCCGCCATGCAGTGCGAGTGACAGCAGATACCCGGCCGCCGTGCTTCCGAGGACATAGGCGATGATCCGCTGTGTCAGTGTCCGCGGGGGGGGTGGCGTCTTGCGGATGCGGACGCGCGGGGGCAGCGGCGGAGGCACGGCGGCTCCGGGGAGCGCGGCCAGCGCCTGTTGCTCGGCGGCTTTCGCCCGTTTGCGAAGAAACCATTCGGGGACTGCGGCCGCTCCATTGCCCGCGACAGGAGCGGGGGAAGAAGGCGGCACGGAGCGCACGGCGGTACCAGCAGCTTCTGGCGGCGAACCAGTCGGTTGTCCAGGCATGGCAGATTGACAGACGTCAGCAGAGGGGGATTGCCGGATCACGGATCACTCTGAGTCAGTCGCTGCAGGAATTTCCAGGAACGATTCATCACGAGTCGTCCTCCTCCCTGCCCGCCCTCATCGGGCGGTGACGGCCCAAATCTCAGCCCGGCAGACATTCGACTGGCCCCTCCGCGAACGGGAGGGCAAACCCAGCCAGCAAACACCGGCCGCATCCTCCTCAGATCGGACGCTTCCCCCAATCTGAATCATCGGACCCGGCAGATCGCCGCTGGCACCCCGGAAATCGCGCGTTATCTGTCGATTCTGACGACACCAACACGCCTGAGCACCAACGCGACCACTCCCCATTATACCGGACATATGGCGGGGGAAACCCCTATTTAGGATTTCTTGCCGGAATCCGGAATTTCTGCTTCAGCCCCCCGGTTCAGAGCGCGCGGAAAATGGCCGCCGCACTCTGGCCCATGTCAGTCCGATTCACCGTCAACGCGGTATGGCTCCGCAGACGATACGGCTCGCTGTGGATCACATTCAATCGGCAGTTCGGATCGGGCGTCTCGTAGTTCAACGTCATCGGCACCGTGCCGTACCGCAACGCGAGCAGACTGCCGGCCAGCTCCACCGCTCCCGAGCCCGCGTCGAAGTTGCCGAAGTAGCACTTCAAACCCGTCACGGGGATGTCGTCAGCCGCGGCCCCCAGGGCCCGGTGATACGCCCGCGCCTCGACACAGTCGTCCCGCTGCGTGCTCTTGCCATGCGCGTTGATATGGCCGATTTCCCGCGGGTCGATCTGAGCCTTGCGGAGCGCCGCCTGAACTGCCCGGACAATTCCGGTCCCCCCGGCGCCATTGCTGTATCCCGCTCCGTCGCAGCCCGCGCCGACACCGAGAATTTCTGCGTAGATATCGGCTCCGCGGGCGACAGCGTGCTCGTACAGCTCAATGACAAACGCTGCCGCTCCCTCGCCGACAATACAGCCATCCCGATCCATATCGAACGGACGGCAGGCGCGGGTCGGATCGTCCGTCCGCCGCGAGAGGCTGTCGAAAAGAGTCAGCCGGGCGATGTCGACCGGATGGATGTTCGAACTGCACGCTCCGACGATCATCACGTCGCACGCGCCACGCTGGATCGTGCGGACCGCTTCATCGAGCGCGAGCAGGGCCGAGGAGTCGCGGCTGGTGATCGTATTGTTCGGACCGCGCGCGTCGTGTTCGATCGCCACGTGACAAGCGGGCATGTTCGGCAGATGCTTCAGGAGCCAAAGGGGACAGATCTCCCCCATGGGCTTCTCGCCCCAGCGACTGAAATCGAAGTCGGAATCTTCGTCGGCACAGAGGAAAGCGGCCTCCGCCAGTTCGGAGGGCGTCATCGAAATCCGCCCCGCCCCGAACTCGACACCCAGTCGATCGGGATCGACCGAGCCGCGCTGCAGCCCCGCATCCTCCATCGCCAGCGACGCCGACGCGACTCCCAGTTGAATGTCGCGGGACATGACCTTCAGCATCTTGCGATGCCGGATGTAGCGGAGCGGATCGAAATCCTTGACTTCCGCGGCGAGCTTGGAAGGCAGGTCGTAATGAGGAAACGCACGTAGAAAGTCGATACCCGAGCGCCCGGCCGACAGGTTCTCCCAGAACCGATCCTTACCGATGCCTACCGGGGAAACCACACCCACACCGGTGATGACCACGCGGGGAGTCGCTAACCCAGCCGTCATAGCCTGATCCCTGTTGATTCACTCGTCCGCTTGTCGTCCTGCGGTCGGACGGAGCCAGGAACTTACTGGACGCGTTGGCAGTCCCTGCCAATGACCCAAACACGACGAGGACGAACCGTAAGAAGCGCCAGCACCGGAGGCAGACGGAAGCAGGCCCACGCTCGCCGTTCCACATCGCGGCTCATTCGCTTCTCGATAAACTGTCTGTCCCTGAGGTTTTAACTGCGATCACAAACACGATCATCGAGCCCCGCCCGCAACCGTGACGGAACAAAACTTCGTCATCGGCTTCCGAGGCAGGACTCAATCAGCAAAACCGTCACGGACCGGCACCGTCACGAGCCGGAAGCCGACCCGTCACTCACCCGAACACATTCAAGGGGGGTGCATGAGACAGACCGTGTGTCACCCACCACGCACACAACGAGGCAGCAAGGACTGCTGCCGAAGAGAGAATCCCTCTGAATCGAGCCGAATTTCGCGCATCGCGTTCGGTTCCCAGCCTCACGGTACGCGTTCCCGCCCTCTCCAGAAGAACCCTTACATTACACTCCTCGGAAATCGAGGTGTCAAGCAGAAGCAGTGTCGCAGGCGCCGCAGTCACCCCACTCCACCAAAAACAACGCAATCTTCCCAACAGACATATCTTGACAGATGCATGCCGCTGGTTACGGAGGCTGAACTCCGGACCTTGCGGGAGTTTCCATCGGCCGGGCGATTGAAAAACTTGGGAGTCGCCCCCTGCTCCCGTTGCGGTTTGACAGCAGCTCTTCCGAAGTGCTTGCCGAGCTTGTCACGTAACGCTATGTTGATAGGTTGAAATGTTCAGGGTCGCCCCCTGCTCCCTGTGGCGATTGCGCGACGAACTACAAACTTTGCCGACCCGCGTTTGATTTGAGGTGATTCATGCGTCCGTCTCAGTGCGCGCAATCGCTCCGTCCGCACACTTTGCCTCATCCCAATCGGCGGGACGTCCTGCGCATCGGGGGAGTCACCCTCGCCGCGAGTGCCTGCGAACTCTTTAACGGCCCCCGCCGGGCGGAAGCCGCACCGGCCCGGCGAGGCACGGCCGACCAGGTTCTCTTTCTCTGGCTCCCGGGGGGAGTCACGCACCACGAGTCGTTCGACCCGAAACCGGAAGCGCCGGAAGAGATTCGCGGGGATATTCGGGCGATCGAAACCAATGTTCCCGGGGTCCGCTTCGCCGAAGTCCTGCCGCACCTGGCGTTGCACATGGACAAGCTGGCGGTGGTCCGCAGCTTTTCCGCCGGAACAAACGACCATTTCAACGGCCAGGCGTACGCTCTCTCCGGGCGGAACATCCTGCCGAACGGGATCCTCAGCGAGCCGAATTTCGGCTGCATCGTCCACCAGCAACTGGGGGCAACCGGCGGCTTGCCCGGCTATATCGCTGTCCCGGGAACGACGCAGCCGGGACCGCCGAACACAAACCTGTTCGTGCCCGCATGGCTCGGGCAACAGTATGCCCCGTTCGCGACCGGCGGGGAGCCGCGCAATCCCGACTTCCGCATCAACGACATCAGCCTTGCGGACGGGGTCTCGCCGGAGCGGTTTCACCGCCGAAGTTCGCTGCGGGCCCAGCTGGAATCGCGTCTCCAGGCCGCCGAGCAGGGGCCCGGGATGGAAGGGATGGAACGGCTCTACGGGCGGGCAGTCGAGCTGCTGACTTCGCCCCGCGTCCGCGAAGCCTTCGACATCCACGCCGAGCCGGAACCCCGGCGCCGCAAGTATGGAATGACCAAGATCGGCCAGCGTTGCCTGCTCGCGCGGCGACTGATCGAGGCGGACGCACGGTTCGTCATGGTCGATTACGGGTATGACTGGGGAGAGTACAACAACCTCTGGGACAATCACTGCGCTCCCTCACAGAACCAGCCGCACATCTGGAAAATGTGCAAGGAACCGTATCACCTGCCGGCGGTGGACCAGGCCTTCGCGGCACTTCTCGATGATCTCGCCTTGTCGGGGCGGCTCGAACGCACGCTGGTGGTCTATCTCACCGAGTTCGGCCGCACGCCCAAGGTGAACCGCAACGGCGGTCGCGACCACTGGGGCGATTCCGGCTCAATCTTTTATGCCGGGGGCGGCGTTCGCGGCGGACAGGTCCTCGGGGAGACCGACCGGGTCGGCGGCTATTGCACGACGCGCACCTGGTCGCCGGCGGATGCGGTCGCAACCGTCTATCAGGCCGTCGGAATTGATCCGCACACGATGATCCTGAACCATGAGAACCGCCCGATTCCGCTGACAACCGCGGGCGAGCCGATCCCCGTCTTCTGAACGCGCATCCGCAAGTCGAAGCGGGATCTTACTGCGTCCGCCTCACTTCTGAATCTGCGTCTGATCTCCGCGGGACGATCTCCAACGGCCTTCCGGCGGTTGCTCAAGACCGCCGCCGATCTGTCGTCTCGCGCGGCCCATCGGCAGAATCTGCTGATCTCGCCCCGCCGCGGCAATTTCAGGGAAAACCCTTCATCTCACCCCAATCCGGGTTGCCGATACGACACTCCATCTCCGGTTTCCGGAGGCGTTAAGCTGCGAAGTCCACACAGACTCTGGCAGTCGTGGTAAATGACGATTGCCTCGTTTGATCAGTTCCGCTGACGCGGCAGAACACCGCGAAACGATACGAATAGGGACGTGGATCGGCTGAAAGCGGCGAAGGCACAGCGGGGTTCGGGAGGACGGAATCTTCTCCTGACCGCGTGGCCCGACCGCTCATTGCCACTGCGCCGCGGCGACTTCCTCCCTGCGGGAGAATTCCCCGTCTCCTGCAAGGCGGCCGGGCGCGTCTGTCGCCCTCGGGCGGACGGCGACAACCACCAGGGAATGCTCACAAGCTCCGCTTTGGCGTGGCGGACTGCGGAGAGGATGACAGAGACTGATGCTCTCGAATTTCTACAAGAAGTACAGCGTACATCTCCTCTGTGCGCTGGCCATTTCCTTTCCCTTCCTGACGATCGCCGCCAATTCGATTCCGTCGAACAACGACATCGAAACCTGGTTGCCCAAGGACTCTCCCGTCCGTGCGACCTACGAACAGTTCAAGCGTGATTTCGGCGTCGAAGAAGTCATCGTGCTGGGGATCGACCGGCAGGCCGCCGACGACCAGTTGATCGAGAGCCTGGCCACCCGTCTGGACCAGCTTCCCGGGATTCGCCAGTGCTGGACGCCCGCGCGGATGCAGCAGGTCATGACCGATCTGGGCGTTTCCCCAGAGGAAGCGGCCCGCCGGCTCGAGGGGCTGGTGATGTCCGAGAGTGGGCAGCTCGTCGGCATGGTCGCCCTGCTGAGTGATGCCGGCCTGAAAGATCGCCCCGGCACGGTCGCCGATGTCCGCGCGGAGATCGATTACTGCCAGTTACGGGGCGAGGACGTCTGCCTCACCGGTGCCCCGGTAATCGTCACCGAGCTCGATCATCTGGGAAGCCAGAACTCCAATCGCAAGTTTTTCCTGGTGACCCTGGCGCTCAGCCTCGGGCTGCTTTACTTCAGCATCGGCCACTGGGGGATGTCCTTCGGCATCCTCGGGCTGACGATCTGGGGAATCAACCTGACGCAGGCGGTGATCTGCTGGTGCGGCGGCGAAATGAACTTCATCCTCGGCGCCCTCTCCGTGATGGTGATGATCTTCACGCTCTCGGTCGCCGTCCACTTCCTGAGCTACTACTCCTCGGCCCGCGATGCGGGAGCGGCTGATCCCCTCGGAAATGCCCTGCGGCACGCACTGAAGCCGTGCTTCCTGGCGACATTGACCACGCTCATCGGCCTGGTGTCGCTCACGATGAGCAACATTCTCCCGGTGACGCAGTTCGGGTTCGCAGCGGCAGTCGGCGCGCTGGTCGCGTTTCTGACCGGACTGGGACTGACTCCCGCGCTGCTTGTCATCTGGCCGCAGTGCGGCCTCCGTACCAGCCAGCATCAACACGCATACGAGCGGTTGGGGAGCTGGGTCGCTCGACGGAACAGGCTGGTGATCGCGGTGACCGCCGCCACCTGCTTTTTCACCTACTTCGGGTTACGGGATCTTCAAACCGACATCAATCCCGTCGATTTCCTGCCGGCGAACAGCAAGGTTCTCACCGATCTGCGGCGCGTCGAAGCGGACCTGACCAACATCGATTCCATCGAGGCGGTCGTCGACTTCCGCGGGCAGGATCTTCCGTTCCTCGACCGTCTCCAGGTGGTCCGCGAGCTCGAACAGAAGATCGGCGAACATGCGGCGGTGCGGCACACGACCTCACTGGCGACGTTTTTCCCGACCGAGCTTCCCGACACCCCGATCGCATTGATGCGGCTCCTGAAACAGGCGCGCTCCCAGGAAGGACAAAGCGACTTCCTCGCCGAGGGGGATCGCCTCTGGAGAATTTCCGCGCGGATCAGCAGCGGTGACAGCTCGTCCAAGCGACAGATCCTCGACGACCTCACCGCGCTGACTGCCGGTGCCCCGATCCACTTCACGGGCATCACACCGCTGCTGGAAAGCGCGCAACTCCAGATTTTCACGGGATTTTGGGAAAGCTTTACCACCGCATTCCTGATCATCTCGGGAGTGATGGTCGTCTCGCTCTGGTCGCTGAAAGCCGGCGCGGTGGCGATGATCCCCAACCTTGCGCCGATCTGGTTTGTGTTCGGCATCCTCGGGCTGCTGGGCCAACCGGTCGACATCGGGATGATGATGTCGGGGAGCATCGCGCTGGGAATCGCCGTCGACGGCACTTTCCATTTCCTGGTTCGCTACCAGGAATTCAATCGCTACGGCAAGAATTCGTCGGAATCCGCCCGACTGGCCCTGAGCCACTGCGGCGAGCCCATTTTGAATTCGGCCATCGTGGCGAGTGTCGGAATGCTGGCGCTGGGGATGAGCAACTTTGCGCCGACCGCGCGATTCGGTTTCCTGATGACGGGCTTGCTGCTGACGAATCTCCTCGGAGATTTTGTGATCCTTCCCGCCCTGCTGAGCTGGCGTTCCGGCAAGGCTTCGACCGATCCGGTCAGCACAAGTCGACCGACACGGCGAGAGCAGCGGGCGAAGGCAAAAGCAGTCGAGAGAGTCGCATAAGCTGCCGATACCCGGGGAGCGGAACTCGCGAATTTTCTGCGTTGCTGGCTCGTTGGATGGATTGAAGAATGGTCGTACCGAGGCTTAGAATGAATAGTTTGCCGAAGGCAGGTATCTTGCGGACGAGCCATCAGTTTATGCGGTCAGAAAGCCAGACTATGGGCTATTGCTTACTCACCGGCGCTACCGGGCTCCTCGGCCGTTATCTGCTTCGCGACCTGTTGCTCGCGGGAGTACCGGTCGCGGTGCTGGTGCGGCCCACGCGCCGGGCAACGATTCGCCAGCGTGTTGAATCCCTGATGTGTTATTGGGATGCGGAGATCGGACGCCCGCTGCCCCGTCCCGTCGTGCTCGAAGGAGACATCTGCCAGCCGGACCTCGGACTCGACGCCCGCAGCCGCATGTGGGTCGCCGAGCATTGCGACTCCTTCCTCCATAACGCCGCCAGCCTGACGTTCCACAGCACCGGGCCGGAAAGCGAGCCCTGGCGTTCCAATGTCAACGGGACCCGGCACGCGCTCGAACTGTGCCGCGATGCCGGCATCCGCAAGTTCCATCACGTCTCGACCGCCTATGTCTGCGGTCTCCGCGAAGGGCGGATTCTGGAAACGGAGCTGGACGTCGGACAGACTCCCGGGAACGACTACGAGCGCAGCAAGCTGCTCGCCGAGAAGATGGTCCACGAGGCCGACTTCCTCGACTCGCGCACGATTTACCGGCCGTCGATCATCATCGGCGATTCGGAGACCGGCTACACGACCACCTTCCACGGCTTCTACGCCCCGCTTCAGCTCGTCCATACGATGGTGAAGATGATGACCCCGTCGGCGACCGGACGGGTGCAGTCGCTGGCGCAGCTGGCGTTGAGCGGGTTCGAGTCGAAGAACCTCGTCCCCGTCGAATGGGTCTCCGCGGTTACCGCGCATATCTATACGCATCCGGAACACTACGGCCGCACGTATCACCTGACTCCGCAGCACGCGACGCCGATTCGTCTTTTCCGCGACGTCCTCGAACAGGCGACCGGTTTTTATGCGGTTCGCTTCCGCGGCGCGGGAGACCGCCCGAAGGACCTGACCGAGTACGAGCAGCTGTTCTTCGACCACATGCAGGTTTATGACTCGTACTGGCGCGACGACCCGGTGTTCGACCGCACGAACACGCTGAAAGCGGCCCCGCATCTTCCCTGTCCGCATATCGACCGCGACATGCTGCTGCGACTCTCCCGCTGGGCCATTCAATCAAACTTCGGCGGAGCGCGTATGAAGCCCGCGGAACCGGAGTTCGACGCCCATCGCTATCTCGAACCGCTCGTTCAGGCTTCGCCCGACACCATCGGACAATGCGGCGAACGGCTGCTCGGTCTGCAGGTCGATGGTCACGGCGGCGGACAGTGGCACCTGGTGATGAAGGACGGCGCAGTGATCGCCGCCGAAATGGGAATCGACTCCCGCTGTTCCGCCACCTATCACCTCGACGTCCACACGTTCGCGTCCATGGCGCGGGGCCAGTTGACCGCGGATGAGGCCCTGGCTGCCGGTGATGTCGTCATTAAAGGGAATGGCCTCTCGAAGCGGGAGCTGAGCGGCGTTCTCCAGCAGGTGGCCGCCGTCGCCCAGAGTTAAGCCGCTCCGGGGTCACCCGCACACCCGACAAATACGCCCGCATTTCAGAGGGACTCTCTGAGATGCGGGCGTTCTTTTTTCTTCCGGACGCTACTCCCCGCGGGTGAACCGGATCCGGGTGCCGCGGCGGGAAGGAAGTCTCGCCATCCTCATGTCGAGCCGACGCGGAGACACCGGGCGGACCGTTGTCGGCAATCCGTTCCGACTTCTTCAATGAATATCGGCAAACTTTGCGAATCGGCCTTGCAGCAGCCGGATGAAGCCGCTATTCTCCCGCCGCCTTTCGCACTCTTGCGGGAAAAGGGTTGCGAAAAGTGGCCGCGACAGGGGCGGAGCGATCATGCTCCCGTCCGCATCGGGGCCTCCAGCGTCCTCACTTCCTCTTCGATACTTCACCTCGACGTCTAGCGCGATTTCCTCCCTGGTTCTCACAGGACAGAGGCAAGCTGCGCTTGCACAAGCGCGGCACGCTCCGTTTCCACAATCGTGCTCGCCGCGGCAATCCAACTCGAACGGCGAAATTCAACTCACGGAGGCATGCCATCATGAGGATGGTCTCGGTTCGTGCCCCCCAGTGGCGGCAACTCGTCCTTCTGGCCGGCATCATCTGCACGTTGTGCGGCTGCAACGGCGCGAATGGATTCGTTAACAATCGTGCCGGGACCGCCTACTATCGGCGCGGCAACTACACGATGGCTGCCGACGAGTTTCGTCGGGCCGTCGCCAACAATCCGTATAACGCCGACTACTACCACAACCTTGCGACCGCGCTGCGAAAGCAGGGTGACGTGGCCTCCGCCGAACAGGTCTACCGTCAGGCCCTGAATATCGATCCCTCGCACCAGCCCTCGTATCACAGCCTGGCGATGCTGATGAACGAGACCGGGCGGCAGGCGGAAGCGCACTCCATGCTCCAGGCCTGGGCGCAGACCCAGCCCTACTCCGAGGCCGCCAATATTGAGCTGGCCTGGATCAAGCGGGAAATGGGCGATTACGTCGGTGCCGAGCAGTCGCTCGTCCAGGCTCTGCGAATCAATCCCCGCAATCACATTGCCGCCAGCCAGCTGGGTCAGGTCTACCAGGATTCGGGACAACCGGACCGGGCCATCGCGATGTATCAGCGCTCGCTGCACAGCCGCTGGAACCAGCCGGGCGTTCAATCCCGCCTGCTGGCACTGCGACGTACGAATCGGCAGATGCCGGGCGATCCGATGATGGCGATGATGAGCCCGAATTACGGCGGGCACCACGCCCATGCGATGGCCGTCTATCCGACGCACCCGCAGGTGGTCGCCAGCTATCCGCAGCCGATTCCGCAGACGCAGTGGACCGCCTACGGTGCGAACACGATGGTTTCGCAGCCAGTGCAGTCGTATCCGACGCTGGCTCAGCCTCCGGCACCGCAGCCGATGGCCGCGCAGCCGGTGATGGCCCAACCGATGATGGCCCAGCCGCTCATGCCGCAGCCCATGGCCGCACAGCCGATGATGGCTCAACCGACGCTCGCCCAGCCGGTGCAGCTCGGCCAGCCGGTGTACGAAGCCGATCCGGCCCACGCCGAGATGCAGATCACTTCAGATATCCCGGTTGAACAGGCTCACTGAGCCGCGTCCGCGATCCTTCGCAAAAACCGACAGCCAGTGCTCTTCTCCGGAGCACTGGCTGTTTTCTTGTTTAAGACGTGGGGTGCGATTCGACGGACGGCGGAGATAAACTCCGCCGCTCAATGGGGAGGCGTTGCCCGCGGGATGGCGTCTCCCCCATGTGGTGAACAGCCCCCGTACTACTTCTTCGCCCGCAGATGTTTGTCGGCGAAGTCCATGTACCGCTGCCAGTCGTACTCGGTAATGTCGTGTCGGCCGGTGCGGATGTGATAGCCGATGGTGTTCATCACCGGCGTATCCACCGGGGGCATTTCGCTCGCTCCCAGCCCCGAAGTGCCCAGCAGCCGGTACACGGGATCGGCATGGAAGGCCGAGAGGAACTCGCCGCGAGGATCGGCCCAGCGATCTTCCTCCGCGCTCGCGATGTAAACCGGCCGCGGTGCGATCAGCGCCACGAGCTGGTGCTGATCGACGGGGAGCGCATCTTCTTTTCCGTTGTACTTCTTGAAGTTGTCACAGAACCAGTGCGGGAACGAGGTGTTGATCCGCGCGACGGTTTCGCCGAATTGCCGCCGACTGAGAGCGGCACCGCCGCAACCCGAGTTGTTCGAGATCACGATCGCGAACCGCTCATCCTGGGCACCGGCCCACAGCGAAGTCTTGCCGAGCCGAGAATGTCCCAGCACCGCAACCCGCTTGTGGTCGATCGCCTCATCAGTCTCGAAGTAATCCATCGCGCGGCTGAGCCCCCATGCCCAGGCACCGATCGTGCCCCATTCATCCGCCGCGGGGCGGGTCTGCCCCGGCTTGTAGAAGAGCGGGTGGACGCCGTTCTGAAAGCCATCGTGAAAATCGGGATCGATATCGCCGCAGTAGATGGTCGCGACGCCGTAACCCCGGGCGAGGATCTGTTCGACCGGCCAGCGTCGCGAGTTCATCCCGCGCGTCTTCTCGGTGGCCCGATGATCGATGATGCCGTTCTTCTCGTCGTTGGGCAGCCACTGTTCCGAGAGAGTGATTCCCGGATCGTCGCTGATCGCGTGATTTCCCCGGAAATTGAGCCCGACGAACGTCGGCACCGGCTCTTTGGCCTCTGCCGGCAGATAAATCAGGATGCTCATCTTCGGGCCGTCCTTCCGCCCGGCGAACAGGACGGTGACCTCTTTGCGAACCGCCTTCCCGCCCAGTGCGTTCGAATCGGTCGAAGCGACCTCAAACGTCATTCCCGCGGGGCGTCCGGGACTGCGACCGTAAACGTGCGTCTCGAACAGCCGCAGGATTTCCGGCCGCCTTTTCGTCCGCCACGTCTCCGCATCGGTGACCTTCTCGCCGCTTTCGAGGGTGAGCGGATCGGGAAGCTCATATTTGGGCACTTTGGCCTCGTCGTAATTCGCCGTGGCGGGCTGCGCCCGCGCGACACAAGGGACCAGGACGCCGGCCGCGGCCATCAGTGCAAGGACAACAGCAGGACGATTCATGGCAACTGGCTTTCGAGTTCAGAGGGAGAACGGTGAGAATCGAGCGGCAATGACTGGCTTCCGCATTCTCACGGGTTTCAGTGGCCTGCTTCGTACACAGCGAGCATGCGCGCGACCGCCCCGCGAGTACGCCCCATTCTAATCCCTCATTCCCTCGACGCCACAGGCAGCCCCGGAGATGGCCGCTCCACAAATCCGGCTCTCGCCATTCGCGTTGCCCGCGACAGCCCCCTTCGCTCTCCGGCAGCGCCCCTTTGCAGTAGAAACACTGCCGGTTCCGGCGAATAATACTCCGTGGCTCCAGCACGATTTCGGCCTGCGGTTCGTCTCCATTCCCATGACTGAAGATTCTCCCCTCGATCCCCGCGAGAAGGTTCGGCAGTTTCCCACCACCCCCGGCGTCTACCTGATGAAGGACGACAAGGGACGAGTGATCTACGTGGGAAAGGCCGTCAATCTTCGCAACCGCGCCGGAAGTTACTTCACCAAGGCCGCGGCGGTGGATCGCCGAACCGCCGACCTCGTTCCCGAGATCCGGGACATTGACTTCCTCGAAGCCGACAGCGAAGTCGATGCCCTGCTCCTCGAAGCCCGGCTGATCAAGGACATCCAGCCCCGCTTCAATCAGGAGCTGAAAGACGACAAGACCTTCCCCTATCTCGAAATCTTCATTCGTGAAGATTTCCCGCGCGTCGAGTTCACACGCACGCCGCGTTCACGCGGCACCAAACTCTACGGGCCGTTCACGAGTGCCAAGAAGCTCCGCGGCACGATCGCCGTGTTGCAGAAGATCTTTCGTTTCCGCACCTGCTCGCTGGACATCGAAGAAGGAGACGAGCGCTGGCGCTGGTTTCGCCCCTGCCTGCTCCACAGCATCAAGCAGTGCACCGCTCCCTGCAACCTGCGGATTTCGAAGGAGGAGTATCGCCGCGACATCCGCCGGCTGATCCTCTTTCTCGACGGCAAGAAAGACCGGCTGCTGAAGGAGCTTCGCAGCGAAATGGAAGAGGCCGCGAAGGCCCTCCGCTTCGAGAAAGCGGCCCGCATCCGCGATGACCTGAAGGCGCTCGAAAACCTGAACCTGCGCGGCGATCTCGACGAACACGCCCAGCCGGAAGTGTTCTACATCGATCCGAAAAAGGGGATGGCCGGGCTCAAGAAGATCTTCAACCTCGAACAGCTTCCCCGGCGGATCGAGGGGGTCGATATCGCGCATCTACAGGGAGGCGAGACGGTCGCCAGCCTCGTGCAGTTCATCGACGGCCTGCCGTTCAAGCACGGCTACAAGCGCTTCAAGATCCGCAGTGTCGCCGGGGTCGACGACTTTGCTTCCATTCAGGAAGTCGTCGCCCGCCGCATCGGCCGCCTGCACGAAAACGGCGAGCCGCTGCCCGACATCCTGCTGATTGACGGCGGGATCGGACAGCTCAACGCGGCCCTTGAAGGACTGCGGATCATGAACGTCACCCCGCCGTTCACGATCTCCCTCGCCAAGCGCGAGGAAGAAATCTACGTTCCGGGCGAAGCCGAACCGCGACGCCTGAGCCGCCACTCCTACGCGCTGCGGCTGCTGCAATATGTGCGCGATGAAGCACACCGCTTCGCGCAGCACTACCACCACATCCTCCGCCGCAAGTCGACGTTCGGCGAGTAGGTGTGCGATGAGTCTCGCGGGCGCCATCAATGCACGATGGCGACGGGAGAAACAGGTTCTCTCCCGCCGCCACGGCAAGAATTCGTTGACTTCGACTACTTCGGCAGGAAGTACAGCTCCGGATCGTCGACGATCCACGGAGTGGACCAGGTCCGGCCGTCATCACGGTTCACGACGTTAAAGAAGAACGTGTGGAACCGTTCGCAGCGGAACCCGTACGGATAAGTCGAGGCGATGTGGTCGGCAGCGGTCAGCTTCTCGACGCCCGGCCTGGCGTAGTAATGGACCCGGCCATCGGGCGTGAACGACATGCCGAGCGTCCACCAGCCGGGCTCCTTGATCTGCGGCCCGATGATGTCCTGTCCACGTTCATCGGCCCGGATCAGGAGAGTCGCCGAGTCTTCCGCGTACCCGCTCGCCTTGCTGTTGAACTGGATGAAGATCCCCGGCCAGTAGAACTCCATCTCGGGTTGATTCATCCGCCGGCGAAACATCACCTGCTGCTGCGGTTTGTAGCCCTCGACGTCGGCCCGGAAGCCGAACGAAGTTCCCGTCCGCCGTTCCCAGTACTGAAACGGGGGGAGATAGACGCGGGTGACGATGCTCGGACCGCGGGCGACGGGCGTATAGCCGCCGATCCGCGTCTCGACGTTGATCATCAGGTCGTCCTGCTGCTGTTCGAAGCTCGGTCGTCCGGGAACCCCGGTCCAGAGGGAACGGATCAGCAGGGCACCCTGGCTGCCGGGAATCCCCCCGGGAGGCGTCGGAATCCGCTCGACGACATCGGGCACGCCGCGGTAGGTGCTCTCGTAGAGCCGATTGTTGGCCGACATGCCCGCCGGCTGGCGTTCCTGTCCGTCGAGGTTGGAGCTGCTCTTGGGAAACTGAGAATCGAAGCGCCACTCGGGATCTTCGAAGTCGTCCCCGACCTCGGTGTTGCGGACTCCGGTACCGGGCACCAGCTGCGCCTCGGCGACGCCAGTCATCGCCGCCAGGGACGCGGACACCAGAACGACACGACACGCCCTCTCGACCACCGCCGCAACGCGCTTTCGCATCAGATTGTCCTGCCTGAATCGAAGGAAGCATTCGGGCCCAACCGCCCCCGGCACCAGCGTGCAGCATTCACCGTCGTCGCCACGACGGATCTTTCCCGGCATCGAGTGATGCAGGTGGTGCCCGCCACGGGTGCGCGCGTCCCGGGCGGTGCCGCGCGGCACCGGCCCCCCAGCCAGTGCTCGCGTCGGGAAAGTTGAATGATGTTCTGGATGCCCCTATGTATCGGATTTCCGTTGCAGGGAGTCCAAAAATTCGGCAAACCCGACAATCACGGCACCACTGCTTCGTCCGTCGTGTCCGCGTCAACTCTTACCACGGAGTAATCTGTCCCCCTCTGGGGTCCCGGTCGGACTCATCGGGGAGGGCGGCAACGCACAAGTCCTGTCGCCTTCGTCGCATCTTTTTCGCATCTGCTTCGCGGTAAGGAGAAAACCCGCCGGCGAGCATCCCGCTCCCTGGCCCGGATTCATCCGCGACCGCAGTTTCCGCCGGCCGACCCGCCGGTGCGAAAGATGTCTTGCCGGTTCTCTTTCAAAATCTCCCCTGATCCGAATTTCTCTTCGCAACGGACTCTTGACTCGGAAGGGGAGAAAACTTAGGCTTGTTACACACGGAACGGAACCACCGGCAACCCGTGGCGTGAACCTTGCGTCGCGTGACCGTGTCCCTCCGTCCGCCACACCTTCCCCGCTGGTGTAACGGTAGCACACTTGACTCTGGATCAAGCAGTCTACGTTCGAATCGTAGGTGGGGAACCTTGAGAATCGCCGCAGGCCCTGCGTGGACCTGCGGCGATTTTTCGTTTCGGGGAGATACTGACGGCCTTCGCCTGTTCCCGGAGGAATTTCCCACGCCTGAACCCGTGTTCCCTGCTCCGGCTGGCGGCAGGGACGACACGCCCGGCGCGTGGAGGAACCAGACTGTCGAAACGCTTGCCGAGGTCCGCGATGCGCGGCCGGAGTGGTTGAGGCCATCCTCAATCTCCTTCAAGAGATGGCGAAAGAGGGATAGCCGGCCTGTCACTGGGCACCGATGATCACCTTGGCTCCCAGACGTGGGGGCGGAGGCGGCGGTCCAGATTGTGAAGGGGCAGATAGATACGGTCCCAGGTCGTCGTTTCAAAGTCCAGGGGACCGAGGAAAACCGGCGAAACGTAGCGAGGCAGGACCACCCCCGCTCCGACCGGAAAGGGATGGACCATGCCGTAATAGCCGATCGTATACAGCCCCAGCATCACGCCGCACATGATCCCGCCGACTCCCCATCCCCGGCGGTTCTCGCGGTCGCTCATCTCCCCCTGCTCCTCACTTCAGAATCCCTCTGCCCCCACTCGCAACGTGCCCGGCCTGGCCGGTAACCGAGCCTCGTTCGGGAAGCAGATTTCTGCTCGCCCTCACGGAGAGAGTGATCACTGAACCCGGATCCCGCTGCCCGCCTGTCGCTTCCTTGAGAAGTGTTCCCGGGTTACGCTGGCCTGCGGAACTTCGGCACGCGGCGGTATTCCTTCCAGAATACCCGCACGCGACGGAGCCCATTATCGATTCTTCCCCCGCTCGCGCTGATTCGCAGGGAGCTTCTGGTGATCGGTTCCTCTCCGCAGCGGGTGGGAGAAGCTCCGTGCGCGGAGCCGGTCCCGACCGGGCCTCCACGAATCCCCTGATCTGCCCCTCCGGGAGAATCGGGTATCCCGGGTCCTGACGGGCGGGGATAATCTGACGAACCTCATGAGGAGCAGCGATGGCTGACGTTTCCCCCCGCGAAGATGCCTCCCGGCCTTCGGCACAACTCGGCCTGTGGGATGCGGTGAGCATCATCATCGGGATTGTCGTGGGCGCGGGCATCTACGAGACACCGCCGCTGATCTTCCGGAACGTCCCCGGTCCGTGGACCGGTCTTGCCGTCTGGATCATCGCGGGCGGGCTGTCACTCGTGGGGGCGCTCTGCTATGCCGAACTCGCCACCGCGTACCCCCGCTCGGGCGGCGATTACGTCTACCTCACGCGGGCGTATGCACCGTCGGTCGGCTTCCTGTACGGCTGGGCTCAACTCGCGGTGATTCTCACCGGGAGCATCGGCATGATGGCGTACATCTTCGCCGACTATGCCGTGAAGATCTGGCCCGGTTCCTCAGTCCTTTACGCGTCTGCGGCGATTGTCGTTCTCTCGATCCTGAACCTGCTGGGGGTCGCTTTCGGCAAGCGGACGCAGAACCTGCTCACTCTCAGCAAGGTGCTCGGCCTCGGGGGGATTCTGGTTGCCGGACTGTTCTGGGGAGCGCCAAGCGAGGTCGGCCGCGGCACGACTCCGCTCGCCTTCGAATCCATCGCGTTCGCGATGGTGCTCGTTTTCATTACCTACGGCGGCTGGAACGATGCCGCTTACGTCGCCGCCGATGTTCACGACGGCCGCCGGAATATTCCCCGCTCGCTGATTCTCGGCACCGTGGCGATCACAGCGATCTATCTGGTGGTCAACGTGGCGTACCTGTGGGGACTCGGTTTCGAGGGAGTGCGGAATTCGTCCGCAGTGGCGGTCGATGTGCTGGCGCAGCCCCTGGGGAAATGGGGCGCAACAGCGATGAGCCTGCTGGTGATGATCTCGGCACTCGGGGCCGTCAACGGACTGATCTTCACCGGTTCCCGCTTGTACTCCGCAGTCGGCACCGACCACAGTGTCTTTGCGTGGCTGGGACGCTGGCATCCGCGGCTGGGAACACCGGTGGGGGCTCTGCTCGCCCAGGCGATCATCAGCGGGGCGATGGTGATTGCCGTCGGGACCTCCTTCGGGCAGTCGGGCATCAATGCACTCGTCGGGAAACTGACGGGCGAAACGGTCGCCTGGGAAGGCCGCGGCGGTTTCGAACTGCTGCTCCGCTGCACGGCTCCGGTGTTCTGGCTGTTCTTTCTGCTCACGGCGATCTCGCTGTTCGTGCTGCGCGTGCGCGAGCGGAATGTCGAACGCCCCTTCACCGTCCCCTTTTACCCGTGGGTGCCGCTGCTGTTCTGCCTGACGTGCGGCTACATGCTGTATTCCGCGGTGCTCTATGCGGGAATGCTGGGGCTGGTGGGGGGCAGCCTGCTGGTGATCGGCCTGCCGTTCTACTGGATGTCGCGGCGGACCGTGCCGATTGACGAGCGACACCGCCATTCACCGGCCGTTTCGCTCGAAGGAGAGTAAGTCAGGTTCTCTGTGCTGCGTTCTCGAAAGGATACGGCTATGAAACGTCTTCCGCAGATGCTCGTGATCGGTGTGATGGTGACGGTGCTCACGGCTTCGGCCATTCGCTCGTGGAGTGACGCATCTGCCGCCGAAGGGGAACGGTCGGTCGCCCAGGCTCCGGCCCAGGCTCCGGCCCAGGCGACGAAACCGGCACCGACGCGAAATCCCGATGTCGTCTTCGTTCCCACGCCACAGGAAGTCGTCGACCGGATGCTCGAGCTCGCCGAGGTGAAAAAGGACGATCTCGTCTACGACCTGGGCTGCGGAGACGGCCGGATCGTCGTCACGGCAGCGAAGAAGTACGGAGCGAAGGCGGTCGGCTACGACATCGATCCGCAACGGGTGAAGGAAGCCAACGAGAACGTCCGCAAGAACGATGTGGAAGATCGGGTCGAGATCAAGCAGGAAGACATTTTCAAACTCGATCTCAGCGACGCCGACGTCGTGACGCTTTACCTCCTGCCCGCATTGAACGTGCGGCTGATTCCGCAGCTCGAAAAGCTGAAGCCCGGTTCGCGGATTGTCTCGCACTCGTTCGACATGAAGGGGGTCAAACCGAAGAAGGTCGAAAAGGTGAAAGTCGACAACGGCCGCGAACACGTCATCTACCTCTGGGAAACGCCGCTGCAGAAGGAAACGGCACGTAGCGGCAGATAATGTCTCCCACCAGGCTCGTGCTCCGCGGCCGGGACCTTCGAGAGCTCGGTGAGCGTCGCCACGGGAACTGATGAGCCGAGGAAACAGGCCGGCCCGCGCGGATCCATCCCTGGAGTCCTTCATCCGCGCGGGCCGGCTTCATGTGATATCGCCGCTCGGTCGCCAAGGCGGCATGCTTAGTTTCCCTTGAGCGTCCTGAGCCCCCCCCTTGCTCCATCCGAGGTTCTGTCTCACCACCTCGAATTGACGGGCTTTCGCTCATCGGTGAGATTGAGAGCGGGATCGATCAGCGGCTTGCCCAGCCGCGATGTGACAGGGTGCGGTCGCGTGCGGCTGTTTTCTGCCGAGGGGCCGATCGAGTCCGCAAGCGGATTCTCCGGCAGCGAATCCCCCTGCGGAACAGGCTTTGGATCCGCCCCCCAGTTGAATATCCCGAGGGCGACATAGAACAGTCCAATCGTCAGCATTCCTCCCGCCGCCATCCAGCCTGCGAGAAGATGGTTGAGAATACATCCGACGATGGCCGCACCGAATGCCGCCAACGCAACGCTGAAACACATGAGGGAAACTGTGCCGACTTCGCAGCAGCGTCGACGCAGACGAGAGGCCAGGCGGGTCATTATTGGATCTCCAGGAGAATTCGTGCCACAGGCGATGGGGAATTCCCGATGGAGGAACACCCCAGGCCGATCGACGGGGCGCAGCGCCCCGCGTCAGTGGTTAATCAGCAGGTCCGGCCACGGGGACGGGCCACACGCGCCGGAGAGGCGTGCTCCGCCCCATGCGAGGAGGGCCATGGGGCAAGAGCTGAAACGGATCAGACGGTTCTTGCAGACGCGCACAGACTCGGCAGCGTCAGAATCGCAGCGGGGCCGCGTTCCCATCTCTTCATGCATAGACCGGGAAGTGCGTGGTCAGCACCGTGGCGAACATGAGATACAGCGGAATCCCGATCGTCACGTTGTAAGAGAAAGTCAGTCCCAGTGAAGCCGCCAACGGCAACGTAGGGCTCGCTTCCGGGATGGCGATTCTCTGCACCGCCGGCACGGCAATATAAGAGGCGGCCCCGCAGAGGACGCCGAACAGGGCGTAAGTGCCCACCGCAAACGGCTCCCCGAGAAAGAGGCTGTAGAGATGTGCGACGCACATCCCCGAAAGGGCGAAAACGTTCGGGGCGATGAGTCCGAACGCGACGAATCTCCATCCGGCCGTCCGGAGATCCTTCAGCTTCTGGGACGCGGTCACGCCCATTTCGAGCAGGAACAGACAAAGCACCCCCTGGAAGAGTTCGACGAACAGAAGGTCGTCCGCGGCGGTCACCGACTTCCCCTGCAGCCGGCTGACGAATCCAATCGCGATGCCGGCAAACAGCAGGAAGATGCCGGGATTCAAGAAGACTTCGTGCAGGATCTTCGGGTTCAGGAAGCCCGTCCCCTCCTCGGAAGGATTCTCTTCGTGCTGGTTGGGCTCGAGAGCCAGCATCGCCTCCATCTCTTCGGCCTCTCGACGGGCGGTCTCGGCGTGCGCCGACTCTCGCGAGTCAACACTTGCCGCATGCCCCACATGCACTCCCGCGCGGGAAGCGTGATCAGGCTGTGTCTCCGCGGCCAGGTGGTGGCGGGTGCTGCCATTGGAATGAGGCTCCAGAGTCGCCGTGGCTGCCGCTCCGACCAGCGCGGCCTGCCGTTCGCGCTTCGAGACGGACGCCTGAGCACTTGCATACGTACGGGCCGCTTCAACGGTCGCGGTGTGCCGCCGCTCGGGCACGGATTCCACGGAAGCCTCTGAGACAACCACGCTGCAGGCATGATCGTCCGCCAGATTTCCGGCGGCATCCATGCCCTTGCGGCGGAGGCGCGAAACAAGCAGCAAGGCCACCAGACAGCCCGGGATCTCCATGACCGCCAGCATCACCGGCATATAGGGAGCAAAGGCGATGTTCGCAGCGACGAGCGCCCCGATACACGTCACGAATGTACCCGCCGAGTCAGAACCGTAGTACCCCGCGACGGTCGCGGCATCGATCTGCCGCAGCTTCGTCGTCATCCGCAGCGCCGCATACGCGACGAAGCCGATCACCAGGTTCGTAAAGAACCCGATGATCATGAACCCGAAGGCCTGCGCGAACTCCTCGGGAGAGAGGCTCGCCAACTCTTCACCTCCATGCCAGCCGATCGCCAGAAGCAGGTAGATCGTCACACTCTGGTAGAGGGGCTTCGGAAATTCGAACTTGATTCGCAGGAGCGGTATCAGAAAGCCGGCATAGAAAAACAGCAGCAGCGGCTTGAACAGATTGTGCTGAACATTGATCAGGAAGTCGTGGAGCATGAGTCTCCTCTCGGACGTCGGGACGTGTGTAGTCAGGGGATGTCGAAGGCAATGAGGCGGCCGATTGCACACACTGTGCCGACAGCACTGACGACAGCGCTCCGCAGGCGCGGATCATCGAGAGTCCCGCAGTCAATCGGGAAACACCGAAGATGAAGGATTCTTCACAAACGCCGGGCAGACCCGAAGATGCAGTCGGTCGGTCCGCTCCGGCCCGAAGTTCAGCTTTTTCGAGAAATTCGATGCCCCCAACGCGGGCGCTCGACGCCGCCGGCACGAAGTCTGACAGGGAATGTCTAACGTCTTGCCAGGGGGAGGTCTAAGAATTGGACAGGCGGCGCTTTGCACAAAGTGCAGTCGCCTCGGGCCTCGAACCGCGCGGGCGAATGGGCCTCGCGCGCGGCGGAGCCGAAATTTTCGGGTACACTCTCCGCTGGAAACCTCGGGGGCCGGACCTTACTCTGAAGGAAGGCGGCGTTGACAGTTTTCCGCAGACGCCACTCCCCGCGGGGCTCCCGGTTTGAAGCATCCGGGATCTCGTTTGCAGGATGTTCCGCTTCGACACTCCCCCCTGCGATCTTTCCCGCCGCCGATGCTCAAGATGCCCCGCCAGATTCTGCTGCACATCGTCCTGCCGATGATCGTCATCAGCCTGCTGATGCTGGGGCTGGGGATCGTTGCCGCGTGGAATGTGCAGCGGCAGCAGGTGACGAGTACCGACTTGATCGCGCGGGAGGTGCGCGCGATGGTCGCCGCGCAGGATCTCTATGTGATCATGCGCGACATCCGGAATCTGATCCAGCAGTATCTCCGGAGTGGAGACAATCTCTATCTGAATCGCATTCTCGATCTGGAAGAAGATGCCGAAACGCATCTCCATCTGGCGGAGGCACTGGCGCGATCTCCCGACGAGACGGGCCTCATTGCCGCGGCCCGGGGAGGCTATCGCGAGTTCTTCACGCATTTCCACCAGATTATTGGCGAGTCGGTTTCGGGCGATCGGAAGGAGCAGCTAGGACTGCTTCTGGACGAGATCCTGGAGAAGCAGGTTCTGCGTCCGGCCAGCGATTACGTCCAGACGAACCGGCAGGTGGTGGAGCGCACCAATGCGGTCAGCAAGGAAACCGCCGACCAGCTCCGGCAGGCCTTTCTGCTGCTGGGGATCTGCGGCGCCACCGCAGGACTGGTCGCGGGTCTGGGCATCGCACGGGGCATTGGCCGCTCGATCGTGCAACTGAACATCTCGGTGCGGGGCGCGGCCGACAAGCTGACCGAGGTCGTCGGGCCCTTCACAACGTCCCGGCGCGGCGACCTGCAGGGACTGGAAAGCGGATTGCGGGCGGTCCGCGAGCACGTGACCACCGTGGTCGAGCGGCTCCAGCAGCGCGAACTCGAGATGTTGCGTCAGGATCAGCTGGCGGCGGTCGGCCAACTGGCGGCCGGGCTGGCCCATGAACTCCGCAATCCGCTCATGCCGATCAAGATGCTCGTGCAGGCCGCACTCGATACCGGCGAAGAACGCGGATTGAACAACCGGCAACTCCGCGTTCTGGAGCAGGAGATCCATCGCATGGAGCGGTTGCTTCAGCAGTTTCTCTCCTTTGCAAAGCCACCGAAACTGGAGAAGTCCCGCGTCGACCTCCGTGAGATTCTCCACCAGGCGATCGAACTTGTCTCCGCCCGGGCTCTGTTGCAGCAGGTGCGGATCGAATCCCCGGAATTACCCCTGCCGGTCTTCTGCGAGGCGGATCCCCAGCAGATGCGGCAAGTTCTCCTGAACCTCCTGCTGAACTCGCTGGATGCCCAGCCGGACGGCGGCACCATCACCCTGAGTCTCGAGTGTGCCCCAGCCAGTGACGATTTCCCTCCCGCTGCCCTGATTCGCGTCTCGGATACCGGCCCGGGACTTTCTCCCGAGATCGTCGAGCGAGTCTTCGAGCCGTTCGTCAGCACGAAGGAAACCGGAACCGGACTGGGTTTGCCGATCTGTCAGCGGATCATCGAGGAGCATGGCGGAAGCCTGACTCTCGATGACCTTCCCGACGGAGGGACGTGTTTCACCATCCGCCTCAAACTCACCAGCGAAACCGGGAGCGAGACTCCCGAAGATGCCCCGCTAGCCCTGCCACGGTACTGACCATGAATTGCCTGCTCGTCATCGACGACGAACCCAATATCCGCTTCTCGTTTCAGGAATGCCTGTCGAGTGAAACACTGGAGGTCCTGACGGCTGACACCGCACGCAGCGGCCTCGAACATGTCAAATCCGGCCGCCCCGACGTGGTGATCCTCGACGTGAGACTCCCGGATTTGTCCGGGCTGGAAGCCTATGACCGCATCGCCCGAATTGACCCCCGGCTGCCGGTCATCATCATCACGGCCTATGCGAGAACGGAGACGGCGATCGAAGCGATGCAGCGCGGCGCGTTCGATTACCTCGTCAAGCCGGTCGACCTGCATCATCTGCGTGAGGTCGTTCTCAAGGCCCTGGAAGTCAGCCGCCTCAGCCGGACTCCCGCACTCATCGGCGAAGAGGCGCCCGAGGACGTGACGGCGGATCGGCTGGTGGGGCATTCTCCGGCAATGCAGGAAGTCTATAAAGAGATCGGGCGAGTTGCCTCGCAGGATGCAACCGTCCTGATCCTCGGCGAAAGTGGAACCGGAAAGGAGCTGGTCGCCCGCGCCATCTATAACCACAGCCATCGCAGTCATAAACCCTTCCTGGCCATCAACTGCGCAGCACTTCCCGACTCACTGCTCGAAAGCGAACTCTTCGGGCACGAGAAAGGTGCCTTTACGGGTGCCGATCACCGCCGCATCGGCAAGTTCGAACAGGTGAACGGCGGGACGATCTTTCTGGATGAAATTGGCGACATGAGCCCGGCGATTCAGGCCAAGGCACTGCGACTCCTGCAGCAACAGCAGTTCGAACGGGTGGGAGGCACCACCACCCTTCAGACTGATGTGCGGATTATTGCCGCCACCAACCAGAATCTCCCGCAACTGATTGCCGAAGGGCGGTTCCGGCAGGACCTGTACTACCGCCTCAACGGCTTCACCATCCAGCTTCCGCCCCTGCACGAGCGACGCGACGACGTTCCGAGGCTGGTCGAGTACTTCATTCACCGCTTCAGTCGAGAACTGAACAGAAACGTCGCCACCATCACGTCGGAGGCCATGGAGATTCTGAGCCGGTACAACTGGCCGGGAAATGTCCGCGAACTCGCCAGTGCAGTCCGTTACGCGATCGTTCATGCCGCGGGTGATGTCATTACGGCGGATTGTATTCCCGAGGCTTGCCGAACCGATTCGCCTCCGGAAATTGCCGCCGCTGGGGGCTTTGATGTCGCAGCCTACGTTCGTAACCTGCTGGCTCAGGGGGCGCACGACATTTATGCGCGCGTTTCGGCAGACGTCGATCGTGTCGTGATTCAGGAAGTCATGAATCATGTGGGGGGCAGCCAGGTCCAGGCCGCAGAGCGACTGGGAATCGCCCGCATGACGCTCCGTGCCAAGCTGCGTGCCCAGCAAATGATGATGGATCGATCGAACCAGACCGGGTAACCGGCTCGCCGCTTTTTCCCGTTTCGATTCCCGCCCGTTTTCAATCCCGAGGGTGTCTCGCGCCGGCGGAGATGGTACTCTGGAACCGGCGCCTGGCGGCCGGGACGAGTCTCCCCCGTGCCGCGGTGCGATTCTGTCGCGGGGCGCAGGACAGCCGATCCCCCGGAGAACGACACCATGACGCGACACGGGATGCTTGTGCTCGGAGTGATGCTGGCCGTCGTTGCCCTTCCCGGCAGCGCGAGCGCCGCCGCAGAACAGGCCCGGCCGAATCTTGTCATCTTTCTCGTCGATGACATGGGGGTGATGGACACGTCGGTCCCCTTCCTGACCGATGCCTCCGGCCAGCCGCGGAAGTATCCGCTCAACGAGTTCTATCGCACGCCGAACATGGAGCGGCTGGCGGCGCGGGGCATCCGCTTCAACAACTTCTGCGCGATGAGCGTCTGCTCGCCAAGTCGAGTCTCGATCCTGACCGGACAGAATGCGGCCCGGCACCGGACGACGAACTGGATCAATCCCGACAGGGACAACGCCGGCGACCAGGGGCCGCCCGACTGGAACTGGCGGGGACTGGCCCGGGGAGACGTCACGCTCGCGCGGCTGCTGCAAACCGGCGGCTATCGCACGATCCACGTCGGCAAAGGTCATTTCGCACCGCGAAATGATGAAGGGGCCGATCCCCGCAACCTCGGCTTTGAGGTGAACGTCGGCGGAGGTGCCTTCGGTGCGCCGGCCAGTTACTACGGTCACGAGAACTTCGGCCTCGGGGGAAGGCGAGCCCGCGATGCCGTCCCTGATCTCGAGAAGTATCATGGCCAGGATATCTTCCTCACCGAAGCCCTCACCCTCGAAGCGAACGCGCGTGTTACGGAGGCCGTGAAGGACGGGAAGCCGTTCTTCCTCTACTTCTCCCACTATGCGGTCCACGCGCCGTTCCAGTCCGATCCCCGCTTTGCCGCGAATTACAGGGACTCCGGAAAACCGGCCCCCGCGCAGGCGTTCGCCACGCTCATCGAGGGGATGGATAAATCCCTCGGCGATCTGCTCGATCATCTCGAAACGCTCGGCGTCGCGGAGAATACAATCGTCTTCTTCCTCGGCGACAACGGTTCCGATGCGCCGCTCGGCCATGAGCATGAGGTCGCCTGTGCCGCACCGCTGCGCGGCAAGAAGGGAGCACACTACGAAGGGGGGATGCGTGTCCCCTTGATTGCCGCGTGGGCCAAGCCCGACGCCGCCAATCCCCATCAGAAGCAGCTTCCGATCCCCGCCGGTGCGATCCAGTCGCAACAGGCGGCGGTGCACGATCTCTTCCCGACGATTCTTTCGCTCGTGGGCATCGAAGCCCCCAGCAGTCACGTTGTGGACGGCTTGAAACTGCAGCGACTGCTCAGGGGAGAACGGGACAGCAGCCGCCCCGAAACCTTTCTCATGCACTACCCGCACGGCGTCCACCGCAGCAGCTACTTCACCGTGCTGCGCGACGGCCCGTGGAAGGTGATCTATCACTACTTTCCTTCACCGGCATCAGAGAACTCGCACTATCAGCTCTATCACCTCGCGGACGATCCCTTCGAACAGAAGAACCTCGCAAACAGCGAGCCGGCCGAACTCCGCCGGATGATGGAGAAACTGATTGCCGCACTGGAAAAACACAATGCCGTCTATCCCGTTGAAAAGGCGGCCGGCACTCCCGTGAAACCGCGCATGCCCTGAGTGCAGGCTCCTGCCGGTCACGGAAGCCACTTCCCGACTCGTTGCGGAAAGAATCAGCGGATCGCATCCCGCAGTCTCTGCCCGGGCTCGACCGTGGATCTCTTCTCTCCCGCCTGCCCCTGATTCAAACTCCTCTGGATCTCCATGAACAATATTGATCGACGCACCGCTCTGAAGCTCACCGCCGCCGGGATGGGGGCACTCGCCTTCGGCCCCGGCCTGTCGGCGAAAGACATGGAAGCCCCCTTTGGGGCCGAGTTTCCCGAACTCGATTCACTCACCACCGGCGAGTGGTGGACGAGAACTGCGGCTGCGGCCAACACCAGGTCCAGGAGCCCCCGACGGCCGCAGGCTCCTCCGATGGATGTTCCCCGCAACGAAGTCGTCGCCTTCGCGGTCTATACGCATCAGAACGGCGTCCTGAAAATGACGGCTCAGCTCTATCCGCTGAAGCCCGGCGAAGAGCGGGTCGCCCGGCTCGAACTCCAGCGCGATGGTGATTGGAAAGAGGTCGCCCGGGCCGAAGTCCACTACCCCGGCTGGGACGCTCACTTCCGCATCGAGGATTGGGACAACTCCCAGAACGTCCCCTATCGCGTGCGTCACGGCGAAGAGGCGATGTTCGAGGGGCTTATCCGTCGCGATCCCGTCGACAAGGAAGAGATTGTCGTCGCCAACCTGTCGTGCAATTCGAGTCGCACGACGGGACTCCGCCCGGAAATCGTCCGGAACCTCAAGCTGCAGGATCCCGACCTGCTGTTCTTTGGCGGCGACCAGACCTACCGCCATACCGAACACACCGCCGGCTGGATCGAGTTCGGCCTGCAGTTTCGCGAGATTCTCCGCGACCGGCCGACGATCTGTATCCCCGACGATCACGATGTCGGCCACGGCAATCTCTGGGGCGAAGAGGGAAAACGATCCCGCATCCCCGGCGACTCCGATGGTGGCTTCCGCTATCCCGTCGAGTACGTCAATCAGGTGCAGCGTCAGCAGTCCTGGCACCTCCCCGATCCGGTGGATCCCGCCCCGGTCGAGCGCGGCATCACGGTCTACTTCACACGGATGACGGTCGGCGGTATCGATTTCGCCATCCTCGAAGACCGCAAGTTCAAGAGCGGCCCGGCGGGGAAGATTCCCCAGATGGGGCCACGCCCCGACCACATCAACGATCCAGGCTACGATCCGAAATCCATCGACCTCTCCGGTCTGCAACTCTTGGGAGAACGGCAGGAGAAGTTCCTCAACGAGTGGACGCAGGACTGGACCGGAGCCGAGATGAAGTGCGTCCTCTCGCAGACGGCTTTCTGCGGCGCGACTCACCTTCACGGGACTGCCGACAACCGGCTGCTTGCCGATCTCGACTGCAACGGCTGGCCGCAGACGCCGCGCAAACGGGCACTGGAGATGATCCGCCGCGCGTGGGCCGTGCATCTCTGCGGCGACCAGCACCTGACAGTCGTGGTGAAGCACGGTCTCGATGAATTCGGCGATGGTCCGTATGGATTCACCAGCCCCGCTATCGTGAACACGATCTACCGCCGCTGGTGGCACCCGCTGGATGAGAAGCCCGGCCCCAATCCGGTCCCCGACAGTCCGCTCCCCTGGACGGGCGACTTCAGGGACGGACTCGGTAACAAAATCTCGATGCTGGCCTATGCCAATCCCGAGGACGTCGAGGACGAACGGAAACGGGCCGACGGCCATGGCCTCGTCCGCTTCAACAAGAAGACGCGCAAGGTCACCTTCGAATGCTGGCCGCGCTTCAGTGATGCCCGGGAGGGAGACAAGGCGCAGTTCCCCGGCTGGCCGATCACGATCGAGACCGATGCCAATGACGGCCGCGCGGTCGCGGGTTATCTTCCCGAACTGGTGATCGAGGATGGCTCCAATCCTGTGGTCCAGGTCATCGAGGAACAGACCGGCGAGATTCTTTACACCGTCCGCACACAGGGAGGACGCTTCCAGCCGCGGGTTTACTCAAAGGGTAAACACACGGTGAAGATCGGCCGCGACAAGCCTGACGGCCAGACACTCACCGGGCTTGAACCGAAGGCGAAAGACGCCGCCGGAGAGCGAACGATCACTCTCTGATTTCGGGTTTCGCCGAGCGTCCTCTGACTTGTGGAATGCGGCAATCAACGCCGTTCACTCTTTCCTTCAGAAGCACTGTATCGCCATGAAGAAACGCCCTGCAAACGGGAACACCCCGGCTCTGCTCCTGCTCGCATTCGGAGTGCTGTGCGCGGCACTCGTCTCGCCCGCCACTGCCGCGGAGGCAAAACGTCCGAACGTCCTGTTCATCATTTCGGATGACCTGACCGCGACGGCCCTCTCCTGTTATGGCAATACGATCTGCCGCACTCCGCATATCGACCGTCTCGCGGCGCAGGGAACGCGGTTCACCCGCGCGTTCTGCAATGCGACGTACTGCGGCCCGTCGCGGGCCTCGTTCCTCTCGGGTTACTATCCGCACGCCACCGGAGTCTTCGGATACACGAGCCCGCGGCCCCAGATCGGCGACCGGGCGACCTGGCCGCAGCACTTCAAGAACGCCGGTTACTACACGGCCCGCGTCAGCAAGATTTATCACATGGGAGTCCCCGGCGGCATCGAATACGGCGGTGACGGGCGCGACCACGACGGCGGCAACGGTGCCGACGACGCGGCTTCGTGGACCGAGCGGTTCAACAGCCCCGGCCCCGAATGGAAGGCTCCCGGCACGGGTGAAACGCTCGAAGGGAATCCCGACGGCAGGAAACCGGTCGTGGGAGGAAACACCTTCGTCGTCGTGGAAGCCGACGGCGATGACCTCGTTCACTCGGATGGCAAGACCGCGGCGAAAGCGGTCGAGCTGATTCATCAGCACGCGAAAGAGCCGTTCTTTCTCGCCGTGGGCTTCGTGCGGCCGCACGTGCCGTTCGTCGCCCCCCGCAACTATTTCGAGCCGTATCTGCCCTACGACAATCTGCCGCTGCCCCCGAAGGTTCCCGGCGACTGGGACGACATTCCCAAAGCCGGAATCAACTACAAGACCAGCGTGAACATAAAGATGGACATCCGGCGGCAGAAGAAGGCGCTCGGCGGATACTACGCGGCGGTCTCGTACATGGATGCCCAGGTCGGCAAGGTGCTCGATGCGCTGGAGCAATCGGGACAGGCCGACAACACGATCGTCATTTTCACCAGCGATCATGGCTATCATCTCGGCGAGCATGACTTCTGGGCGAAGGTCAGTCTGCGGGACGAGTCGGCGAAGGTTCCGCTGATCATCCGCGTCCCCGGCAAGAAACCCGCGGTGTGCGACTCGCTCGTCGAGTTGATCGACCTGTACCCCACGATCGCCAGCCTCTGCGGGCTGGAAGTCCCCTCCCGGATTCAGGGGAAGGACATCTCGCCGGTGTTCGATGACCCGACGCAGAGCGTACGCGACACAGCCTTCTGTGTGGCCCCGTCGCGAAAGGGTTTCCTGCTCCGCGACGACAGGTGGGCCTGCATTCAATATGGCGAGGATGCGTCCGGGGGGATTGAACTCTTCGACATGGTCGCCGATCCGCAGCAGTACACCAATCTCGCGACAAAGGCCGAGTTCGCGCCGGTCGTCGAGAACTTCAAGACCCGACTCGCCGAGAAACTGCGCGCGGTGCGGGACAACGATCTGGACCGGAAATAAGCCGCCCGCAAGCAGGCGGCCCTACATCACGATTGCCTCGGGGGTCTTCACTGATGCGTTCCTCGCCCCGCTGCGTGCCGGCACTGGCCGTCGTTTGCAGTCTCGTTTACTTTGCAGTCATCCCGGCAAGCCTGAGTGCTGACGAGACATCTCCTGCCGCGGAGAAACCCAACTTCGTGGTGATCGTTGCCGACGATCTCGGCTGGGGGGATGTCGGCTGGCACGAGGGGCCGTACCGCACGCCCCATCTCGATCGGCTCTGCCGCGAAGGGCTCGAGCTCGATCAGCACTACGTCTCGCCGATGTGCAGCCCGACCCGCGCGGCCTTTCTTTCCGGCCGCTACGCCAGCCGCTTCGGCTGCACCGGCGCGCAGAATGACCGGGTCTACCCGTTCGACACAGTCACGCTGGCGAGTGCCTTGAAAGGGGCCGGCTACGAGACCGCTCTCATCGGCAAGTGGCACCTTGGCTCCGATCCCGACTGGGGCCCGTATCGGTTCGGCTTCGACTACAGCTATGGCTCTCTCGCGGGCGGTTGTGGTCCGTATAACCACAAGTACAAGAAAGGCCCGTACACCGACACCTGGCACCGCAACGGCAAGCGGCTCGAAGAAGAAGGGCACATCACCGATCTCCTCGCGAACGATGCCGTGAAGTGGATCGAGAATCGCGGCGACAAGCCGTTCTTCCTGTATGTCCCGTTCACGGCGGTCCACCTGCCGATTCGCGAACCACAGGAGTGGCTCGATCGCTATCCCGACATTGCCGAGCCCGATCGCCGCGAGTATGCCGCATGCGTCTCGCATATGGATGACGCGATCGGCAAAATTGTCGCCGCCCTCGACCGGGCGGGGAAACGCCGCGAGACACTGGTCGTCTTCTTCAGCGATAATGGCGGTTCGCAGGCGCGAAACGACGATCCGCAGTATCCGGCGGACAACTACACTCCGGGCCGGGTGCACGGCAACAATCGTCCGCTGCGGGGCAACAAGGGGCAGCTTTATGAAGGGGGAATTCGTGTTACCGCATTCGCGAACTGGCCGGGGCGTCTCTCCGCCGGCAAATTCACTGCGCCGGTGCATGCGGTGGACTGGATGCCGACGCTCTGTGCCCTCGCTGGTTCCGAGCCGAAGCAGGATCTCCAGTGGGACGGACGCAATCTCTGGCCGTCTTTGAGCGGTGCTGAAAGGCCCGAACCGCGTCGGCTCTATTGGGCGGGCGTGCGTTATCAAACCGCAGCAGTCCGCGACGGCGACTGGAAACTGTTCCTCAATCGCCAGAAGGACACGGTTGAACTGTTCGACCTCAGCCGCGATCCATTCGAGAAGAATAACCTTGCTGCGAGTGAGCCCGAGCGTGTCCGCCGGCTGCTCGCACTTCTGGAAGAGATGGCCGCCCGCGACAACGCTGCGAAGGTGAAATGAATTCGGCCCCCGGGCGGATTCCGGGGCGCGACTTCTCTCACGATTCAACAGAAAAGCCTCCCGACGCGCACGTCGGGAGGCGGGAGGTCAAAGCTTTTCGAACGCACCGTCAACGGTGCCTCGGCACTGCTCCTCAGCCCGGCAAAAGTGATGGCAAAGCCATCAGCCGGGATGTTTTGCAGCCATTCGGACCGGAGCAGTCGCCCCCGCATTCAGGGACCGCCGCACCAGCCCTCCGGTGACTTACCATTCGAGATTGTAGGTTGCCTCGTTCGGGCCCTTCGCAGTGACGGTGGCGGTCAGCTGGCTGTCGGTGTTGAACTTTGGCGGAATCATCTCTTCGGGGGGTGCTTCCGCCTCGTTGGCGACCTGAATCCGCACCCGATGGGTTCCCACCGGTGCGCCAGACTTCTGGCCCTTGTACTTCAGCTGGAATCGTCCCTGGTTATCGGTGACGCCGAACGAAAGGCCGCCTGCCACATCTGTCGGCTCGTACTGCACCATCAGGTTCGCCACCGGTTGTCCCTTGACGGTAACCACTCCACTGACGGGCGCGAGATCCGGTTCTTTCAGACCCGATCCGCCACCGCAGCCGACACACAGACAGACCAACACTCCCGCAAGTGGACGCATCCAGCGCATGCACTTGACCCTTCTGAATGATGTGAGGAAGAGAGACGAAAACCAATCCGCCCGCACGGGGAATTGTTGACGATTCGTACTTTAGTATTCACCGATGACGTTCCCGTCGGCGACGGCGATCAGGTTATAAACGAGCGATCCAGTACCGCAGCACTGGGTATTCTCGCTCAGAAAGCGAACCGCCCCGTCCCCCAGCAGGATGTGCAGGCCGCCATCGTGGTCGCTGCCGGCCGTCCAGTTGGCCAGCCAGGGTTGCGCGACGCCGCTATCAATATGCGGCGTGTTCAGGCCCACCGAGAGTCGCATATCGCCGGTGTACTGGACGGCGTTCCAGAATACGCCGTAGGCCGACGAGGAGGATTTACGGAAGACGGTCTCCATCATCAGGACCGTATTGCTCGTTCCGTCCTTGATGTCGTCGAAGCGGGCTGCCCCGTTAATCCCGAAAGCCTCCCTGGCCGCACTCGTGTCCTGCTTCCAGGTCGCCGTCATCACCGTGCTGGAACTGGTCGAACCGTAAATGAAGTTCCGGTTCGTCGCCATCACGTACGACGTGCGGCGGCCGTTCGTCTTCGCATAAGAGCTGTCACCGCTCACCGTGTTCGGATCGGCATAGGGAGTGGAAGAGGGGCATTTGTAGACAAAAACATCCGAGTCGGCGAAGACATGCCCCTGGTCAGTCGCCGGGCCGCCACCACTCTGCTGGGCCCGGTTGATGGGCTTCGTAAAGTCGATGCGGTTGTAGAGCGGTGTCTGATCCAGGAAGGGGAGGATCAGCAGGTACATGGGGATGTTGCGGCACTGGTTGACGCAGTCATCCTTCCAGGGGAAGTTCGGGAGGGTCAGGGACTGCGCAATCCCCGGATTGATCTGCCCCGGCGGCAAGACCCCGTGCGCGTCGTGGTAGTTGTGCAGCGCCAGGCCGATCTGCTTGAGGTGGTTTCGGCACTGCGTCCGCCGCGCCGCCTCGCGTGCCTGCTGAACGGCGGGGAGCAGGAGTGCAATCAGGACCGCAATGATCGCGATCACCACGAGCAATTCGATCAGGGTGAATCCACCGGTGCGACGAGTGCCGCGGGCATGGAGCTTCATTCGGAGGCCCTCTCTGCTACGAGAAAAACGAATAAGTTCACGCGGACCAGCACGGGATGTATGTTGATGAATCCAGCGGACTCAAGAAAATCGGTCGCGCAAGTTCCCTGCGATACAGGAAATGGAGATTCAGGAAATGCAGTTTGCCGCCGGGGAGCGGTCATTCTGAACTGACGACCACCCAGTAGTTCCCCCGATAGCCAGGCCCGACTATCCTGACGAGAAACCTGTATCAGGTCAATACACAGAGAGAATCACAACAGGCCATCAGACCGGGAGACGCTCATTTGCAGTCGCGCCGGGCGTTTCCCGGCCCTGAAAGAAATTACTCTACCCACAAAGGATCCGGGGAGAAATCCCCGCCATCGGCACGCCCCCCGATTCACGGTTTGCAGGCGGGTTGTGCATACCCTCGTGTCCCCGGAGATTATCATCAGGAAGAACCGGCACGTCACCCCGACGGACAGACGAACCGGAGAGGTGCCGTCCCCTTCCCCCGGAACCTGGGTTATCACGCGCATGCCCGCTCCCGGGGCTGGCAAAGCCGTCCTTCGCGTCGCGCGAAGGACGGCAGGACACTCATTCTCCCGTTGCGATACCGGCCAAGCGCGCAGGGGATTAGAACTCGCCGATGATCTCATTACCGCCGATCGAGACAAGTCCGCGCACGATATCCATATTGATGTTCTCACTCAGGAAGCGAGTCGCGCCGTCCCCCATGAGGATATGCACGCCTCCCTCATGTTGACTTCCCGCACCCCACGCATAGGGACGGGGGTCCGTTTCCGAATAGGGTTTGTTGATCCCGTTGGCGGGAACGATGCTCTGTGTGTAGACCCAGGCATTCCAGTATGGACCAAAGCTCGACGACTGCGCCTTGCGCATGGGGGTCTCGATCATAACCATCGTGTTGCTCGTCCCGTCCGAGAAATCACGCATCCGCGCAGCGCCGTTGATTCCCCACGCCCCCTTGGCCGTCGAGGTGACCGCGGTATAGAACTGGGCTACCGCATACATGGCGCTGTGCTCGGCAAACGCGTAATTCGTCCGCCGACCGTTCGTCACCGCATAAGATCCGGTGCCGGCAACATTGTTGGGGTCGGCATAGGTGACGTCCGACGGGCAGAGGAACATCTGCAGGGTGACATTGGTCACGTCTCCCTGGTGCGTGGCCGGTCCCGTCCCGCTGCGCTGGGCCTGCCCCATCGGGCGGGAGAAGTCGAGCCTGTTATACAGCGGCGCCTGGTCGAGGAAGGGGAGCAGGAGCAGATAGCCGGTAATGTTCCGGCATTCCTCCTCGCAATTGCTCGTGTACGGCAGGTTTCCCGTCACGTGAATGCCCGGATTAATGGCGGCCGGGGGCAGAATGTTATGCGTGTCGTGATAGTTGTGGATCGCCAGTCCCAACTGCTTCATGTTGTTCTTGCACTGTGTCCGCCGCGCCGCCTCGCGCGCCTGCTGAACGGCAGGCAACAGGAGTGCGATCAGCACGGCGATGATGGCGATGACCACCAGCAACTCAATCAGCGTAAAGCCACGACGAGAGAGAAATGAGCCAAGTCTGCTGTTGACCACGATCGACCTCTTGAAACATCACAGATGATGACAGGGAATGCCGCCAGAACGGACGGGCACCGCCGCGAAATGAAAATTCACACCACCGCGAGAACCACGGCCAGCGAGATGGTGATATTGCAACCGATTTGACACTTCGAGAAGCCCGCACGTGACCGCGGGAAGCAACTTCCATGCCGCGCATGCAACGCGGGAGAGAGAGTGCCTACCCGCCGACTGACCAAATCAGTCTCGTCTGAGAGAGAAGCCAGAAAGAATTGAGATCGATTCCCTTTCGAACCTGCAAAGACAGGGCAAGTTCGGGCGACAGATTCTCCCTAGAATTACAAGTCCAATCCCCAATGTCAAACTTTTCTTTGAGCAGAATTCCCTAAGGGTATAGCTGCATTGAACATCAGTTTCAAGATTGCCGCAACTCGGCGGCTGGCGGATACCTCAGCAGCTGACAAAGCAGGTGACGGGAGAGAAAACGCCCCCGTGAGAGGAGACTTTCAAGGCGACGAACCGCTTGTTCGCGCCGCCCTCTGGAACCGGCCGCCTGGACTGGACGTGCCGAGACAATCCTCGTAGCGTGGGAGGGACGCCGCATCGCTTGTCGCGACGCCCGACGGGCGCGAAGAGCGGCACCCGGCCGCTACCCGTCGGGACGTGTCCGTGCACGGCATTTGCGGCGGTGCGACCTTTCTCGTCGATGACCTCTTTCCTTGAATTCAGAACGCAAGCACGTCCGCATGCCCCGACGCCATCGCTGCTGACGGCTTGTGCAGCACTGCTGACGGTTTCAGCCGCACGACGGCAGTGATGAATCCCGATTCGAAGGTTACATCTCCTGGTCTCCGCGAAGTCCGACAACCACCCTTGTCCTGGTTTCCTGTCTCTTGAAACCCTGTCCTGATTCGGAGCGATTCACGGTGAACTCCCCGAGCGTCTCCCGCTCCGCGGCCTCCTCTTCCGCCGGTGTCCTCAAATGGTCGATCCTCGTGACGACGATGAATGAGGAAGCCGCGATCGAAGAATGCCTGCGGCGGATCGTCGCCGTCCTGCCCGCGGATGGCGAAGTGCTCGTCATCGACGGCGGGAGCGACCGCACCGGTGAGATCGTTCGACAGCTCGAGGCCGAGCTTCCCGCCGTGCGCTACATCCGCAACGAACACGACCGCGGCAAGGGGCATGCGGTGCAGGTGGGAATGCGGGCGGCGAGCGGTGACGCCTTCCTGCAGATCGATGCCGACCTGCAGTTCCTCCCCGAGGAGATGCACCTGCTGATGGCTCCGATCGAGGCGGGTCAGGCCGACCTGGTCCTCGGCAGCCGCTTCGCTGACGGCTCCACTCGCCGCCCGGGAAGTACGACTCCCCTTCGCACCTTCGGCAACTGGTTCACCAGTCACTACACTTCGCTGCTGTTCGGGCAGCGGATGACCGATGTGCTGGCCGGCATGAAAGCGTGGCGGCGGGAAGTCAGTGAACGCATCCCGCTCCGCTGCGAGAACGTTTCCTACGATGCCGAGCTTCCCGCACGGGCGGCGATGGCCGGCTTTCGCATCCTCGATGTCCCGATTACCACCGACCGGCGGCACGGCGGAGTGTCGGCGGTCCACGTGGTCCGCGACGGCCTGCGCATCGTCCGCGATCTCACGCTGTTCCGCATCGGCCTCAAATGAGCGAGCAAACTCCTCATCCCGACGACGAGACTTCCGCCGCCCCTCTGCGTCCGGAATCATCCCCTGCGCACGAATGCACCCCCGCGGGGCCGCGGGTCAAAGTCTCCCCCGGGAGCGCGCTCGTTGCCGTCGGATTTGTCCTCGCACTGCTCGCGACGACTCTCCTCCTCGGAGGCTGGCTGCACCTGTGGTGGGGCGAGGCGGAGGAGTCAGTTGCCGCCGACGCCGGGCCACGCCAACTCGTCGGGATTCTGGCGGCGATCTCCGCATTCCTGACGCTGCTCTGCGGGGGAGTGAGCCTGCTCCGCCGCGATGAACGGAAGGGGATCGCTTTCGCCACGATTCTCGCCGCACTCGTGTGCGGAGTGAGCCTGCTCGCCGTCGAAATTGCCGGGCGAACGCAGCTCCCCCCCTGGCCCGCACGCGATCTGCGAGGCGTCGATCCCGCCCTGAGCCGACAGTGGATCGGGATGGACCAGGACGACCCCGCCCGGCAGTGGAACAGCTGGGGGCAACCGGATGCCGAACGCGCGCTCCGTCCCGCCGAGGGAACATTCCGCATTGCGATGATCGGGGATTCGTTCCTCGATGAATCGATCGGCACGCCGCTGCCGCTCGTCGCGCAACAGCTCCTCGGGCGCGACGATATTGAAGTCCTGAATCTCGGTGTCTCCGCAACGGCTCCCGACGAGTATTACTACCGCCTGAAGAACGTCGCCCTTCCTTTGCACATCGATGCGTGTGTGATCTGCCTGTATACCGGCAACGATCTCAGTGCCCCCGCGCGGACGTTGCGCAGCTACGGCGGCATCGCGGCTGTCACTCCCCGGGGAAGTTTTCTTTCAGATGTCGGGCTGAGCGGAACGAACTTCCTGTTCACTCATCGAAGACGCCCCGTGCTGGCCGCATGGACCAGCGCGGGGGGACTGGGGGCCGCCGAACAGCAACTCCACGAGCAGTTCCGGCAGCGGGATGACGCCGGGGCCGCGGAACTCCTCCTGCAGCAGACGCCGATCCATTTCATGCAGTACGCGGATATGCTGCAGCGGCTGAACCGCCCGGAGATGAAGCCCTTTTATGAGATGCTCCGCCACCCCGATGGTGGCCGCTTCCGCTCGTACTTTCTCCCCGAAGCGGTCTGGTCGGCAGCAACGGGACGCATCCCTCCCGACGATGACCTGAACGTTGAATCGACACTCCACTGGACGCTCCAGATGCAGCGGTTGTGCGAAGGGGCGGGCGTTGAGATGATCGTCGCCGTCATTCCCGAAGGGTTTCAGGTCGATCCCCGCATGCAGGAACTCTGGTCGCCGCTCGCCGACATGCGCCGGATCACGAATGCCCGCCGACAGGCCGCCGCGACGTTGATCGAGACGCTTCGATCCAGTGGCGTCGATGTGCTCGATCTGTTTGAGGGACTGAAAGACATCCGCGGCACTTATCTGAACCTCGACGGGCACTGGTCACAACTCGGCACGGAACAGGCCGCTCGTGAGATCGCCGGGCATCTCCGCGGTACGGTTCTCGCGAAAGATAACGCCGACGGCCCCGCAGACGAAAACGCAGCCACACAGCAGACTCCATGACGGCCCCGTCTCCCTCTCCTTCAACTCCTGTCCGTAATCACTGGCGCGGAGCGTGGCCGGTCGCTCTCCTTCTGATCGCCACGCTGATTGTGTACGCGCAGACCGTCACCTTCGACTTCATCAATTACGATGACGATGTACACGTCTACGCGAATCGCCACGTGAATACGGGGCTCTCGCTCGAAAACCTGCGGTGGGCGTTCGGAGTTCACGGCCCGAGCCAATGGCATCCGCTCGCGTGGATTTCGCATCAGATCGATGCGCAACTTTTCGGTGCGCAACCCGGCGATGGCTCGGCCGGTGGACATCACGCGGTCAATCTGCTGCTGCACCTGATCAGCACGGTTCTCGCGTACCTCGTCTTCGTGCGGCTGACGGCGCATCGGCTGGCGGCAATCTTCGTCGCCGGGATGTTCGCGCTCCACCCGTTGAGTGTGGAATCGGTCGCGTGGGTCTCCGAACGACGCAACACGCTCTGTGCCGTGTTCTTCCTGCTCGCACTGCTCGCGTACACGAACTACGTCGAGCGGCCCGACTGGCGGCGATACTTGATCGTGCAGTTGTGGTTCATCGGCGGGCTGATGGCGAAACCGATGATCGTCACCCTTCCCTGCGTTCTGCTGCTGCTCGACTTCTGGCCGCTCGGCCGCACGCGCTGGCTTCCCCCCGGCCCGATGGAGGCGACTGCGCCCCCTTCCGCTCAGCCTTCTTCACTCGGATGGCTGGTCGTGGAAAAGCTGCCGATGTTCGCCCTTGCCGGCGTGGCGAGTTACCTCACGATTCTCTGCCAGGAGAGTGCGGGGGTGATCAGTTCGGTGGCGGCGCTGCCGCTCTCTGTCCGGATCGCGAATGCTTTCGCGGCATACGCGCACTATCTGCGGACGCTCGTCTGCCCGAGCGGTTTGAGCGTCTTCTATCCGCACCCGGGCCTGAACGACGCCGACCCGCTCGGCGTGCTCCTCGGGCCGGCGGCGGTGGGCGTAGTGCTCCTTCTCATGGTGACGGGTCTCGCGATTGTCTGCTGGCGGAGATTCCCGGCCCTCATCGTCGGCTGGTTGTGGTTCCTCGGGATGCTGGTGCCGATGATCGGACTGGTGCAGGTGGGCGAGCAGCAATATGCCGACCGTTACATGTACCTGCCGGGCCTCGGCCTGTTTCTGATCGGCGGGATGCTGATTGCCGAACTTGACCGCCGCGGTAGCGTCCCGCGACGCAGGCTTGCGGCTGGAGTCGCGATTCTGCTGGCCGTGATGGCGTCCCTCTCGACGATGCAGACGAGTCTCTGGGAGAACAGCCTTACGCTATTCAAGCACGCCATCGCCGTGAACCCGCGGAATCACTATGCCTATCTGAATGCCGGCGTCGCACTGTCCGACGCGGGAGAGACAAACGCGGCGATCGAGCATTATCGAGCCGCGCTTGAGGTGAAGCCGAACTATGCCTTGGCCCACTACAACCTCGGCGTGCTCCTGCACGACAGCGGCGACCTGCGCGGAGCGGCCCAGCATTACAACGCGGCCCTTCACTACGCCCCGCGAATGGATGATGCCTGGGTCCGCTTCGGCATTCTCGCCGGCGAACTGGGCCAGCTCAACGTCGCAGAACAGAGCTTCCGGCAAGCGCTATCGGTGAATCCCTCCAATGAAGCAGCCCACGTCAATCTGGCGCTGGTCCTCGAAAACCGTGGCGACCTGCGCACCGCCACCGAGCACTTCCGCCAAGCCCTGCAACTCGCTCCGCAGGACGAACGCGCCCGCCAGGGATTGAAGCGGGTTGGCGGCAGCGCTCCGTAGGAGCGAGGTTAGGCTTTAGGCTTTAGGCTCTAGACTTTAGGCTTTAGGTACGAGACGGCCAGGTACTGGATTGATGCTTGTCTGGCGGGCTAACCATTACCTATGGTGGGAAAGACGCACTCGTCTGAACGGTAGTTAGCATAAACTAAGCAGTCCATCAGGTGGCAAAGCCATTCCTGTCTGTGCAGTGGCGGTGCAGTCCGCAAGTACACCGTTCCCCGTAACAGGCACAGCTTCATCCCTCTCATCTGCGCAAATCTGCGTCATCTGCGGTTGTCCCTCCTGCACTCGTGAAGTGCCCGCGGATTTCGCAGAGGGACGCAGAGGGGGCATAACAACCGCAAATGACCGTTGACCGGAATTCAGTTTATTCCTCGGTCACCACAGGCACGCCCAGCATCTCCACAGGTATGCCCAGCAGTTCCTCTTCTTCCTCCTGAACGACCATTCGCGGCGTGATCATCAGGACGCGGTGTGAGGGCTTGTGCTGGCTTGTCTTCCTGGTGAACAGCCGGGACCGGGGAGCCATGACGGGCATCGGCACGCCGCTGCTTTTCTGCGGAACGGGTCCGCAGTTGACCAGGAAGGTCAGGCCATCGGGGACGCGGGCCGTTCGAGTGATCACAACTGACTTGCCGTCTTTGTTTCCGCGCGTGGCGACCGTCAGCTTGATCGTCCGTCGGTCGGACGAAATGTCGGCGTTCAGCACCAGCGAATCGTCTTCTTCCGCGAGTTTGTTGAGCCACAGCGTCTGGCCGTTAAACAGCGTGACTTTCGGTGATGACAGGAGATTGCTCCGGGGATCCTGCTGCACAGTTTCCAGCAGGGTCTTGAGTTCGTCCGCATCGAGGAGCGGCAGTTCCTCGTGAGTGAAGTCGAAATTCATTCCGACTTTCTCAGAGGCCTGCGTTTCGCCGGTGGTAAAGTCGAAATCGATCCCCACTCTCTCGGAAAACCGGTCGGGAACCTCGACGAGTCGAATTTCGACCCCCACCTGAATGTCCTGTTCGCGCCGTAAGTGACTCAGCAACGTAACGATTTTGTCGTGGACCGCCTGTGTCTGCCTCACGACAAGGCTCAGCGTCGTTGCGTACGGCTGGACAGTCCCCACGCCGCCGGCCTCCGTCCAAGTACTCGGTTCGATGGCCTTGATCTTTTCGATCAACGGCTTGAACTCCGCTTGTAGCGACTGCGGCGTTTCCGCTGGAACATCGAAACCAGCAGTGACCACCGCGGGGATCGGGATGACGAGATCGGCGACCGAATAAAAGAGTGTCACCGGCTCTGTTTCGTCCGCAGGCTGCGCTTGCCGTTGTGCCCGCTTTGATTTCCGCTGAGCAGCCAGTTCGGCCCAACTTCGGGGATGCTCGTCGGCAAGCAGGTCGACGGAAACCGCGGAGCCGGACAAAGCCACCAGACAGAGCAGCGGGACGATTCGCAGGGACATGTTCGTCACTCCTCGCGTTTGATGAATCCGCAGTCCGACTCCCGAACCGTAGCGCCGGAGCGTTGTATGCCCCGCCGCGGATTCCAGCAAGATCAATCGCGACCTGAGCCGTTGCGGGGGAGGGAATCACGAAAGGGGATCGCCAGACAGCGAACCCCGCCAGCCCCCCCTCTCCCACCAGGGGAGAGGGGTTTCTTGTTGTGCGCCGGAAGGGAAAATGCTTGCCATCCTTGCTCGCGGCACTTCTTACGGAATGGATCATGGAGGAGATGACTCGCTCTTCTCCAGTCGATCGGTGGGGGACAACTCGCTATCATGAACCGCGAACGGCAGCCCGGCAGGTTGCGGTGATTTGTCCGCCGGCAGTCCTGCTTCGTTGATCTCCTCCAGTTCCTTCTACTCCAGACATCCATCTGCCTCATGAACGCTCTGATTCGCTGCTGCCTGATGGCTGGTGCTTTCCTGTTTTGCCTGGCCCCGATCTACCTGCCGGCCGAAACTGAGAAGGATGCCGGTGAGAGCAAGTCACCGAAGCGGCCGCCGAATATTGTTCTCATCCTCTGCGATAACCTCGGCTATGGCGACCTGGGGTGTTATGGCTCGAAGCTGCACCGCACGCCGCATGTCGATCGACTGGCGGCGGAAGGCATGAAGTTCACACACCTCTATGCGAGCAGCGGCGTCTGCACCCCGTCGCGGGCCAGTCTGATGACTGGCTGCTATCCCCGGCGAGTCAATCTGCACGTCAGCGATAAAGGACGGAGCGTCCTGCAACCAGTCGCATCGAAAGGACTGCATCCCGATGAGATCACTGTTGCGGAGATCCTGAAGAGCCGCGGGTACGCGACCACAATCATCGGCAAGTGGCACCTGGGGGATCAGCTTCCGTTTCTTCCCACGCGACAGGGGTTCGACTCCTACCTCGGCATTCCCTACAGCGACGACATGACCGCCCGCGACGGGCAGATCTGGCCGCCGTTGCCATTGATGCAGGACGAAGAAGTCATTGACGCGCCGGTCGATCGGAACCTGCTCACCCGGCGGTATACCGAAGCGGCGGTCGAGTTCATGACGGCCCATCGTGAGGAGTCGTTCTTTCTGTTCCTGTCGCACGCGATGCCGGGAAGCACGCGGACACCCTATGCGAGCGAAGCGTTTCGCGGCCGGAGTGCGAACGGCCCGTGGGGAGATTCCGTCGAAGAGATTGACTGGTCGACCGGCGAGATTCTCACGGCCCTCGAACGCCTGGGGCTGTCGGACTCGACTCTTGTGATCTGGACGAACGACAATGGAGCCCCGAAACGCCAACCGCCGCAGGGCGTGAACCTTCCCTTGAAGGGGTGGGGCTATGACACGTCGGAAGGAGCGATGCGGGTGCCGCTGCTCGCCCGCTGGCCGGGTCAGATTCCCGCGGGCGAGGTGTGTGACGAGCTCAGCACGCTCATGGACCTGTTGCCGACCTTCGCCGAGTTGGCGGGAGCCGAGTTGCCGACGGATCGCGTGATCGACGGCAAGAGCATCGTCCCGCTGCTCCGGAACGAAGCCGGGGCGAAGTCGCCGCACGAGGCGTTCTATTACTACTTCATGGACCAGTTGCAGGCGGTGCGGAGCGGTCCGTGGAAGCTGTATCTGAAGCTCGACAAGCCGCAGGGACGGGCCAAACCAGAAGAGTTTGCGGAGTTGCGGCTCTATCATCTCGGGGATGATCCGGCCGAGACGGAGAACGTCGCCCGTGAGCATCCGGAGGTGGTGGACCGTCTCCTCCAGCTTGCGGAGACCGCGCGCGAGGATCTGGGAGATGGCGACCGGGCCGGTCGCAACCAACGTCCCGCCGGACACGAGCCGAACCCGTCGCCGCGCGTGCGGACGGCAGAGAACAGCGAGAAGTGATGGAATCGATGAGGAAGAAGAGCGATTTCGCCGGATTCGGAACACGAAGTGCTGCACCTCGAAACTTGGGAGTCGCGTATCGCCGGCCGGGGCTCCCGGATTTTTTCTCAAATTCGAGGGGAGCCGATGGCTCGTCGTGCTGCAACGCAGAGTGATTCAGAATCGGCGGTCCCCGCGCGTCCGCGGCGATCCCGTTGGCGCGGGATCGGAGCGGTCCTCGCCGTCTTCCTGCTGCTGATTCTCGCTGTGGGCTTCTGGCAGGACTGGTTCGATTTCTCGATGCACAAAGAGGCGGAACCGGGGGCCGTCGACCGTGCCGCGGCGGAAGAGCAGTTGGATCTCACCTTCTCTGTCAAGCAGGACAAGATCAGTCAGGATCTTCAGCAACTGCAGAAGGGGACCACGAAGCTCGTCCAGCAGGCGACCACCGCAGCCGAGCTGGAGTCTCTTGAAGGGAGAATTAAATCGATCGATGCGAAACGGTTGACGATCGAAACCGGCTCGCGGACGGTCACCTTTGATCTCGAAGGAGCGGAGATCGTCCAGGACCGGGCGACCGATTCGTCCAGCCTCAGGGTTGGCGATCAGGTGATCGTGACATTCCTTCCGGGAAAGAAGATTCCTGATGCGCGGAAGATCACCCGCGTCCCGCCAGATCAGCAAGCTTCGCCGCAGTAGCAGGCAGTAGAGCGACTCCGACAGACTGATTCCCCGACCGATCCCCCGCAGGCTCATTCATGCAGACGCTCCTGTACCGCTGCCCCTATTGTCAGAAGGAAGTCGAAGTCTCCCCCGAGCGTGTACAGGAACCGGTGATCTGCCCGAATGAGGAATGCGGGCGTCCGTTTCAACCGGAGTTGCCCCAGGCAAAGCTCGTCGGAGTCCGCTCCGCTGATGGGTCCATCCGTGCGGCACGAAGCTCCGCAACCAGTTCCGACGAGCAGACGCTGAAGTCGGTCCATCCGGCCCTGGCCCGCGGGAACCCGCTGCGGTTTGTCGGCTGCGGGCTGCTGCTCGCGCTCGGAATGGTCGGAGTGGCTTTCTGGGCGACGACCGGAAACCCGACTGCGGGAGCGGGCGGACTCGCGCTGTTTCTGCTCGGCGGCGGAATGCTGCTCCTGTGGTGGCTCAGCGTGCTGAACGTGACGCTGACGATCACCAACGAGCGTTCGATTCTCCGCAAAGGGATCTTCGACAAGAGTACGACCGAAGTCCGGCATTCGGACGTTCGCAATCTTCAGGTGGATCAGCAGTTCACGCAGCGGCTGCTCGGCGTTGGCAACCTGGCGATCTCGAGTGCCGGGCAGGATGAACTGGAAATCCAGGTCCGCGGCATCCCGCACCCGGACCGCATCGCCGACCTGATCCGCGATCTGCAATAGGCGTGGATGCAGCGAAGCCAGTCCCGCCCTGGCGGGCGCGGCTGGACGGAAGCCTTGTTCACTCTCACACAGACAGGAACGTCTGCCCCTTCCTGTACGGTCGCGTTGCGGTCGCCCAGGTTTGCCTGGCAACTCCCCGACTCAGGGCGTGCAGTGGCCCGCGTGAGCGACTAGAATGACGGATCAACACTCGTGGATCAGTCACCAGGCTCAGGACCACGCGGCGGGGATCGGAAATGCGAGAGCGAACGGCAAGGCACGTCTGCGTCCGCGGTCGTCCGGAGACTTCATACCGAGCCGCCGCGATAGCCCGCGGGAGACATTCCCTGCTGCTCGTGAGTGCGGGGCTATTCGTCGGCTTTGTGCAGTTCGCGACCGCAGCCGATCCGCTGCCGGCAACAGTCGAGTTCAATCGCGATATCCGCCCGATCCTCTCCGACACCTGTTTCCAGTGTCACGGGCCGGATGAGGCGCAGCGCAAGGCAGGGTTGCGGCTCGATCTCCAGGAGGCGGCACTCGCCGATCTCGGCGGATACCGGGCGATCGTCCCCGGCGATGTCGAGGCCAGCGAGTTGCTGCACCGCGTCACCAGCGACGATCCCGGCGAGCGGATGCCTCCTCCCGCCGCGGGCAGGCAACTTTCCGGGCGCGAGGTCGCTTTGCTGCGCCGCTGGATTGAACAGGGGGCGAAGTGGCAAGAACACTGGTCGTTCATTCCGCCGGTCCGCCCCCGCATCCCGGAGGTCGCGAACTCCGGGCAGGTTCGCAATCCGATCGACAACTTCGTCCTCGCGCGGCTCGAACGCGACGGGATGCGCCTGTCTCCAGAGGCAACAAAGACGACGCTCATCCGCCGGGTCACGCTCGATCTCACCGGCCTGCCCCCCACGCCCGCGGAAGTCGATGCCTTCCTCGCCGACGAGTCTCCCGATGCCTACGAGAAGCTGGTGGACCGCCTGCTCGATTCTCCCCGTTATGGCGAGCGGATGGCGATCCCCTGGCTGGACGCGGCCCGCTATGCCGACACGAACGGCTATCAAAGCGACGGCGAGCGGCACATGTGGCGGTGGCGCGACTGGGTGATTGAGGCTTACAATTCCAACATGCCGTTCGACCGCTTCACGATCGAACAGCTCGCCGGCGACCTGCTGCCCAACCCGACGCTCGAACAGCGAATCGCCACGGGATTCAACCGCAACCATCGCGGCAATGCGGAAGGAGGGATCATCCCCGAAGAGTACGCCGTCGAATATGTCGTCGACCGGGTCGACACGACGGCGACCGTATGGCTGGGGCTCACGATGGGCTGCGCCCGCTGTCACGATCACAAGTTCGATCCGATCACGCAGCGCGAGTTCTATCAGACCTATGCGTTCTTCAACAACATTCCGGAACGGGGCAAGGCGATCAAGTTCGGCAATTCGCCGCCGCTGATCAAGGCCCCGACCGATGAACAACAGGCACAGCTCGCCCGACTCGACGGCGAACTCGCTGCCGTCGAACAGCAGTTTGCCGAGCTTGATCCGGCCATCGAAGAAGCGCAATCCGCCTGGGAGCGGCAACTGGCCGAGGCCGGCGAACCGGTGGACTGGACGATCACCGGCGGATTGCTCGCGCATTTCGCGTTCGAGGGGAATACGAACAACGGCCGCACGACGGACGCCACTCCCCGTTTCGTCGCGGGTGAGGGAAGCTATGCCGCCGGGCCTCTCGCGCAGGCCGCGGTTTTCGATGGCAAACGCTACATCGATGCCGGCGACATCGGAGATTTCGGCTTCTATGACAAGTTCTCATGCGCGGCGTGGATCAAGCCGGCAGCGGTCAACTCCGGCACGATCCTTTCCCGCATGGCCGACACGGCCCGGGCCGACGGATACAGCCTCACCCTGGAAAACGGGCGCTTGCAGGTGAACCTCGTGAAGCGGTGGCTCGATGATGCGATCCGGGTCGGCACCCGCCGCACGCTGCCTCCGGACGAGTGGCTGCATGTGCTCGTCACGTATGACGGCTCGCGCGTGGCCGAGGGAATCAAGGTCTATCTCAACGGGCAGCCCGAGCCGCTGGAGGTCCATCTCGACGATCTGAATCAGTCGTTCCAGACGGAGCAGCCGCTGCGGATCGGCGCAGGGGGTGGACCGGATTCCCGCTTTCGCGGCGAGATGGATGATGTCCGCATCTACGCACGGGCACTCTCCCCGCTCGAAGCCGGGTTGCTGGCGACAACCGAGTCTCTCACCAAACTCGCCGCCCTCCCCTCCACGGATCGAACCCCCGCACACGCAAAAAAACTTCGCGCAGCGTTCCTCGAAACCGCCGCGCCCCCCTCGATCCGGAGCGTTTACGAACATCGGGAAGAACTCCGCCGACAGCGGGCGGAACTGATCGAAACCTTCCCCACGACAATGGTGATGGAAGAGTTGCCCACGCCGCGGGAGACATACGTGCTGCTGCGGGGCGAGTACGACAAACCGGGCGAGCGGGTTCATGCCGATGTGCCGGCGAGTCTTCTCCCCTTGCCGGAGGGTGCGCCGCGGAACCGGCTCGGGTTCGCCCGCTGGCTGGTCGATCCGGGGCATCCGCTCACGGCCCGCGTCGCCGTCAACCGCTATTGGCAGATGTACTTCGGCCGGGGGCTTGTGGGCACGGCCGAGGATTTCGGCTCGCAGGGAGAATGGCCCACGCATCCCGAACTGCTCGACTGGCTGGCGACGGAGTTCATCCGCACCGGCTGGAACATCAAACAGATGCAGAAGCTGATCGTGATGAGTGCGACCTATCGCCAATCGTCGCGCGTCACTCCCGAACTGCTGCAGAAAGACCCGGAGAATCGGCTGCTTGCACGCGGCCCCCGGGTCCGGCTCCCGGCGGAGCTGATCCGTGACCAGGCCCTGTTCGTCAGCGGACTGCTGGTCGAAAAAGTCGGCGGCCCTTCCGTCAAACCGTATCAACCCGCCGAGCTCTGGAAGGATCTCGCGGGCGCAACGTATCAGCACGACACGGGGGAGAACCTTTACCGCCGCAGCATGTACACCTTCTGGAAGCGGACGATCGCGCCTCCTTCGATGATGACCTTCGACGCCTCGGGACGCGAGACCTGCAGCGTGCGCGAAACACGCACGAACACGCCGTTGCAGGCACTCACGTTGATGAACGATGTGACGTACGTCGAAGCGGCCCGCGTGTTCGCCGCGCGGATTCTCCGCGAAGGGGGTGATACCCCGCAGAGCCGAATCACTCACGCGTTTCGACTGGCAACCGCACGCCCGCCGAGTGCAACGGAGCTGCGCATCCTCGAGACTGGCCTCCAGGCCCACCTCGAACGCTATCGAACGAACCCCGCAGCCGCGCAAAAACTCATCCGCACCGGCGAATCGCCCCGGGATGAAGCTCTCGCTCCCGCAGAGCTTGCCGCCTACACCGCCATCGCCGGCCTGATCCTCAACCTGGATGAGGTGATTACGAAGGAGTGAAGGAACAGCGATCCATGCAAGTCCGAAGGGCGACGTTCAATGTGAGTGTCCCGAAAAACTCAGAACTCCTCGACTGGAGGACAATCGGTGGCGGTTCCAAGGCAGGCAGCACCTCGGTTGTTCTATCGTGCAGCGTACCAGAGAATTGAGGACGCGAGGTTTCTGTTCAGTCAAAATCGAACGACGGCGGCAATTTACTTAGGCGGGTACAGTGTAGAATGCATTCTCAAGGCGCTCATCCTCGCCGCCGTTCCCGCCAGTCGACATCACGAGATTCAAGGCACATTTCGCGGCAAGCAGGCACACGAATTTGAGCGGCTCAGGCGGGTGTACCTGCAGCACAGCACAAGACAATTTCCCAGTGAGATCAATTTGAGATTGGCTCGCGTGAACACCTGGACAACTGACCTCAGATACTTTCCGTGCATTGTGAAAACACGTGAAGCTGCCGACTTCCTTGATTCGGCCGATCGCATCCTCACCTGGGCGGATTCGAGATTATAGAGGCGACACCATGGCCAACAGTGAAAAGAAGCGTCAATCCGACAACGTCGTGCAGCAGATCCAGGAGACGCTTTCCGAATACCGTGCCGCTCATCCCCGTGCCGAGATTGACGTCTATCGTTATAACTCCGTCTCGATCCGGGTACGGATCGTCGATCCGGACTTTGACTCACTCGACCGTGTCGCGCGGGAGGAACAGGTTTGGCCGCTCATCGAAAAGCTTCCTGAAGAAGCAAAGGCCGACATCACCATGCTCGTGCTGGTCACTCCTGCGGAAAAGAAGAAATCTCTGGCTAATATCGAATTCGAAGATCCCACTCCCTCGCGGCTCTGACCCTGCAATTCTCATTGCGGTCAACAGCCCAGCAACACGGCACACCGAGCCCTAACAAGGAACGCGGAACACCACGCATCACTCGTCAGCGAATTGCAGGTTTCCCCGATATCGTGCAACCGGCATTGTGCTCGCAATTGCAGCCGCCTTCCATGAAAACACTCTCCCCGCGAAACACCGCCATGAATCCCTTCCTCGAATCGCAGTGGCTCCTCAATCGCCGGCATTTTTTCGGGCGGTCGGCGGCGGGGATTGGGACTGTTGCGCTTGCGTCGCTCCTCGCGGATGACGGGATGGCGGCGACAAAGCCGGGCGGTTCCGCGAGTGGCGGCCTCCCCGGGTTGCCGCACTTTGCTCCCCGCGCGAAGCGGGTGATCTATCTCTTCCAGTCGGGTGCCCCGTCGCAGATGGATCTCTTCGATTACAAGCCGAAGCTCGCCGACCTGCGTTCGACCGAACTTCCCGACTCGATACGACGCGGACAGCGTCTCACCGGAATGACTGCGACGCAGTCGAGCTTTCCGGTCGCCCCTTCGATCTTCCGCTTCGCGCAGCACGGCAGCAGCGGCGCCTGGCTGAGCGAGCTGTTGCCTCACACGGCAAAGGTGGCCGACGACCTCTGCTTTGTGAAGTCGATGTACACCGAAGCGATCAATCACGATCCCGCAATCACCTTCTTCCAGACGGGGGCGCAGCTGGCCGGCCGACCGAGCATGGGGGCCTGGCTCTCCTACGGGCTGGGCAGCGAAAACGCGGACCTTCCCGCGTTCGTCGCGATGGTCTCGCAGGGGACCGGCAACCCGAACGACCAACCGCTTTACGACCGTCTCTGGGGAAGCGGCTTTCTGCCCAGCCGCTATCAGGGAATCAAGTTCCGCTCGGTGGGTGATCCGGTTCTTTACCTCTCGAATCCCGAAGGGCTCGACAGCGAGACCCGCCGCCGCTTTCTCGACGACCTCGCCAAACTCAACGAGCTGAAACTCGCGGAAGTCGGCGATCCGGAAATCGCCACGCGGATCGCGCAATACGAGATGGCGTACCGCATGCAGACCTCCGTTCCGGAACTGACCGACACATCCGACGAACCAGAGCACATTTTCGACCTGTACGGCCCGGATTCCCGCAAGCCGGGCACCTACGCGGCAAACTGTCTGCTCGCGCGACGACTGGTCGAGCGCGGCGTTCGCTTCGTGCAGCTCTTCCATCGCGGCTGGGACCAGCACACGAACCTTCCCAAGGCGATCCGCGGACAGTGTCACGATACCGATCAGGCCTCCGCGGCGTTGATTCACGACCTGAAGCAGCGCGGCCTGCTCGATGAGACTCTCGTCGTCTGGGGAGGCGAGTTCGGCCGCACGGTCTATTGTCAGGGAACCCTCACCGCGGACGACTACGGCCGCGACCATCACCCGCGGTGCTTCACCGTCTGGATGGCCGGGGGAGGCATCAAGCCGGGAATCAGCTACGGCGAAACCGACGACTACTGCTACAACATCACGCAGGATCCCGTCCACGTTTACGATCTGCACGCGACGATGCTCCACTGCCTGGGCATCGATCACACCCGCCTGACGTACAAGTATCAGGGCCGCTACTTCCGCCTCACCGATGTTCACGGGAACGTCGTGAAAGACCTGCTGGCTTGATCCGCCGCGGCTTCTGTGGGACAGTTTCCAGCACGCGTCCTCTCCGCGCGGGACGATCACGTTGTCCTCTCGCGCGGAGACCGCGAAGATCCTCCGCTCCCCGGTCTGTGTTCATCACCGAAAAGGATCCTGTATGCACCCGTTCATCCCGTTGTCGATTTGCGTGGGACTTGTCATGGGACTGGCTGACGAAGAACTGTTTGTGGCAAAACCGCTCACGTCCGAAGGGGAGTTCACCCGCGGCATCGAAGGGCCGGCCTGTGACGCCGCCGGAAATATCTATGCGGTCAACTACGGCGAACAGGGAACGATCGGCAAAGTGACTCCCGACGGAAAGGGAGAGGTGTGGGTCAAGCTGCCGAACGGCAGTATCGGCAACGGCATCCGCTTCGATCGCGCCGGCATGATGTACGTCGCCGACTACAAGAACCACAACATCCTCAAGATCAATCCCGAGACACGCGAAGTCAGCGTTTTCGCGCACAGCGACGAGATGAGCCAGCCGAACGATATCACCATCGGCCCCGACGGCACGCTGTATGCCAGCGACCCGAACTGGGGCAAGGGCACGGGACAGATCTGGCGGATCGGCACCGACGGCAAAGTGACCCGCGTCGCCTCGGACATGGGAACCACAAACGGCATCGAACTCAGCCCCGATGGCAAGACGCTGTTCGTCAACGAGAGCGTGCAGCGAAAAGTCTGGGCCTTCAAGGTGAACGATGACGGCAGCCTGTCGGAAAAACGGCTCGTCAAGGAGTTCCCCGATCATGGCTTCGACGGCATGCGGGCCGATGTCGATGGCAATCTCTATATCACCCGCTACGGCAAAGGGACCGTGGTGAAGATGTCTCCTGAAGGAGAGATCCTGAAGGAGATCGACGTCCTGGGCGCTTCGCCAAGTAACCTTTGTTTTGGTGGCCCCGACGGCCGGACTGTCTACGTGACGGAAGTCACCAAGACGCGCCTGGTCCAGTTCCGCGTCGACAAACCGGGCCTCGCCTGGAAACGCTGGCAGAAGTAGTACGGTTCCCATCGGAGTGTGGGAACCGTTCGATGACGGAGCGGGCGATCGAGATGAGGCTATAGGCTTTAGACTTCAGGCTCTAGGATGCAGGATTTAGATTGGCGATGAATGCAATCGAATCCGCATCGGCGAGGAAACCCGCAGTGTCGGCGACCTCGCCCCTTTCCGTGAGCTTCGCCGTCGTGGCCCATGCAAATTTCGAGGTAAAGAAGCTTCCCGCCGTTTAGCCGCGTCCCAGCGGGACGCGTTCCCCCGGGGGTGAGCATCGAATGCGCGCGTCCCGCGGGGACGCGGCTGAACGTTATAACGCTATACCGATAGGATCACAGGCAACCCGTCACATCCAAGCTGTTACACGTAGTTCCCTGCTTCGTACCTGAAGCCTGAAGTCTAGAGCCTAAAGCCTAGAAACTGGCACCTAAAGCCCAGCATAACGTTTCCCCTGACGCCGACTGCAGAGTCTCCTGCAGATCGGCGTCGTTCGCGTAGGGGCGGCTGGCGATGCGCCGGGCGGGGACGCTCAATGCGAGTTGCGGCACCGCGAGGGGATACGGATCCAGCGTGATCTGCTGCGCGTTCTCGGGAGTAAAGGTCACCGGCACGCCATCGGGATCGGTGAGCGTTTCCGGCCTCGTCCGCTCGGCCGTGCAGAGCCAGAGGCTCACGAGGTCGAAGAACTGCAGCCAGCGGAAACCGGTGTGGGCCAGCTCCGCCACCGATTCTTCCGGGACGAGTTCCCCCGCGGCCAGCAGCCAGTCGACTTCCAGCGACTGCTGCGTGGCGAGGAACTCGCTCATCGCCCGGCTTTCGCCGGTTTCTCGCGGACTTTCGAGAGACCGTTCCCCCAGCCAGCGGAAGTGCCGGCTGATCCAGATCGCCGCGAACGGGCCTCCCTGCTGCAGGCCGGATTCGATACTCCGGCTCCAGATTGCCGCCGAGTCCTCCAGAGGCATCTCGGTGAAGTTCCGCGGCCGGGCGGTGTGCGGGTCGATCTGCGGCGATGCTTCCCATTCGCGCCAGCCATCGTCATGGTGTCGCACCGCGGCCAGGAATTCCTCCCGCAGCGGCAGCGACGCCAGCGAACCATGCTCCCACACCACCGCAATCTCGGCGGCCAGGTGCGCATGATCCACCTGCGAAATCAGCAGCCAGTCACCTTGGGAATCACGGCGGAGCACGGGGGTAGGCTTTAGACTTCAGGCTGTAGGCTTCAGGAAGGACATGCGCTTACTTTAGCCGATTGCATCGTCTAGCGGGTAGACGGGTCTTTTGAGTTTTTCATAGGGGAATAAGCGGAGGTTGCTGGAACAGGGGCCGGGGGTGTCGATGGTGTAGCTGGCTTTCGTGATCGGGTCGTACGCCCGGCGATGCGCGACGGCGGCTTTCACGCCGATCACGAACAACTCTTCCGGGATGATTCCCTGGCTGCGCAGCTGCCCAAGATCGAATGGCGGCGTTTTGTACGTGGTGAGCAGGATGCGAATTCCCCCGTGCCGCACCACCGCGCAGGGCCCCATGTCGATATGAATGCCGCGCATCGATGCGAGATGACTGTGCCGGTCTTCGAGGTCGAAGCGGCCGTCGCTCATCGAGAGGAGTTCCACTTCCAGTTCCGCCGGCCCGCTGGTGAGGCGGCTGCCTCGTCCGCCGATGGAGAGCATGAGCCGTTCGCCGATCCGGGCCGACTGACACTTGCGGACCGCTTCGGGATCGTTGATGACGACCGCGGCATTCTGCACGTTGTGTTTCAACAGCGATTTGAGCACGCCGGTGCCGTCCCCCGGTGCACCGCCGCCGATGTTGTCCGAAGGCTCCACGAGCAGCACCGGCCCTTCGGGTTGCGCGAGGACTTCGGGCATGACATCCTCAATCGGCCGATCAACGACATTCCCGAGATGCCGATGCTCGATCGCCCACGCAGCGAGCGGGCGGAGTGCCTCGGCTGCGGCAGCGGGATCCCCCAGGGTGACCGCCGAAAAGCTCAGCCCGGTATCGGGCGTATCGGCGAAGGAATAGCCGGCGAAAACGTTCACCGCCAGAAACTCGGGATGCGACGCTTCCAGCTCACGCGCCATCGCTTCAAGAGTCCGCATTGGATCGTCGGCGGTGCCGACGCCGGTCGGCGGCCAGACGATCGGCGGCCGTTCCCAGACGGTTCTCGCCCGGCGATTCTCGTTCATCAGCCGGTCGAGGAACTCAGCCGCCCGAATCGCCGCCGCCTCGGCATCGGTGTGCGGATTCTCTCGATACGCGACCAGACAGTCCGCGTTCGCAGCCATCCGGGCCGAATAGTTGCAGTGCAGGTCGAGCACGCCGCACAGCGGCACCTCGCGTGCTCCCGGCAGTTGCTGGATGCGTTCGAGCAATTCCCCTTCGACATCGGGGAACGATTGCGAAGCCATCGCCCCGTGCAGGACGAGCGCAATGCCGTCGACGCCCTGGGCAAGCTCACGCTCGGCAATCTGGCGAAAGCTCGACCAGAACTCTTCGACGACCGCATCTTCCACAATCGCGCTCGGCGTCGCCCGCATGTCGATCGTCGGAATGACAGTCCAGCCGCGATCGCGCGCGACCTGCAACATGCCGCCGAGCGGCGAACCGTCTCCTTCGGTGGCGAGCAGCTCGTCTCCGCGGCGGGTGTCGAACTCGGCCAGCGGAGTCGTCCCCTCGAGAAAGGTGTGCGTTTCGTGAAACAGTCCCGCCAGCAAGACTCGTTTGGACATGATGGACTCCAGGGACTCGCACTCTTTCCGTGCGGGGACGCTATCCGTTCGTGACGACTTCCGTTCAGGACGCTGCGCAAGTCGTCAGTTACGCACGGCACACTTACAGGCTGCGCAGGACATCGTGCGCGGTGGCGATCGCGTGCTCGATCTCGGCTTCCGTATGAGCGGCCGAGATGTACCAGATGCCGCGACCGATCAGCCGCACGCCGCGGTCGTGCATCCCCGCGACGAACTTGCCAAACTTCGCCTTGTCGTAGGAGAGCGTATCGCGGAAGTCGCGCACCTCGGCAAGTGGCGTAAAGCCGGTGTGAAACATCGGCCCGAAGCCCTGCACGAGCAGCGGATGCCCCGCCTGCTGCGAAACCTCGCGCAGGCCCTGCATGAGCTGCTGCCCGAGACGGAACAGACGTTCGTGGACGTTGTCGCGTTCGAGAATCTCCACCGTCGCGGCGGCGGCGGCGATCGAAGGATTGCCCGAGTTCATCGTCCCGGCGTGAATCACCTTGCCGTCAGCGACAAGCTGCATGAATTCCCGCTTGCCGGCCAGCACGCTGATCGGATAACCGCTCGCCATCGCCTTGCCGAACACGGCAAGATCGGGGGTGACGCCGAAATGCACCTGCCCGCCTCCGAGGCCGAGACGGAAACCGGTAATCACTTCATCGAAGATCAGCACAATCTTGTACTGGTCGCAGAGCTGTCGAAGTCCGGCGAGGTAGCCCTCCACCGGCCCGATGCAGCCGTTGTTGCACATCGCCGGCGAAGTGATGATCGCAGCGATTTCGCCCGCGTGCTTCTTCAAGGTCTGTTCGACGAGGCCGAGATCATTCCACGGCAGAATCAGGCATTCCTCGCGGACGGAGGGAGTCAGTCCCGCGGTCCACTCGATCGGCTCGGGTGCTTCCCGCGGGCCGAGCGCTTCGACGGAGGGTGCTGAGATACTCAGCGAGACGTTATCGAACCAGCCGTGATACTGCCCTTCGAACTTGATGAACTTCGTGCGGCCGGTGATCGCGCGGGCGAGACGGATCGCGGCGTGATCGGCTTCCGACCCTGAAAGACTGAACCGCAGCAGCTCGGCACACGGGATGTGCCGTTGCAGCGTCTCGGCCAGTTCGACTTCGAGCAGATGCTGCCCCGCATAGAGTTGGCCGTGGCTCGAATACTCCTGCACGCGCGAGAGTACTTCGGGATGCGAATGACCGAGGATCAGCGGTCCCTGGCTGAGCGTGAAGTCGAGATAGTCGTTGCCGTCGACATCGACAAGATGACTCCCCTTCCCGTGGGAATAAAACAGCGGGTGCGGATAGCCATACTTGCGAAATTCGCTCGACACGCCTCCGGCAAGCGATCGGCAGGCACGTTCGTAAAGCTCTTTGGACTTCTGATAGCGGCTGGTCATGGGAATGGCGCAGAGTGCTCGAGGAAACAGTCAGAACGGTTCAGGTGGGACGGAGGCGTCACACGAAATCAGCAGGCAAAGGGAAATCGCAACCTCCTCTCCCTGAATGCGGAGTGTAGTCGATCCGCGATGCGTTTCCGAGTGCGAAGCCCTGCGGGCGCGGGTTCGCGACCTCACCGCTTTGCCATCGGCGCCTCCGGGACTCCCGGCGCGAAGGGCCACTCGGCGGGTTCATATTCCACGGCCAGGTGCGGCGTTTCGAGCCGCTGGCCCTCTTTGGCAAGGCTGTGCATCGCGGCATCGAGGATGCCCGTGGTGAGCAGGGTTCGCTCCACCGGATAGGGTGCATGACCTGTATGCACCAATTCTTCGATGGCGCGGACGAGGTAGCCGAAGTGGCCGTACGGCTTTCCATTCTGCAGCTGAATCCAGGTCGCCAGCGGTTCGGATTTGCCCGCGACCCGGGCGGCGAATGCGAACTCGTGGGCCATGCCGGTTTCCATCGCCACCGCGGCCCTGAGTCCGTCGCGATACTCGATGAGAAAGAAGACCGATTCTTTCCGCATTTCCATGGGCCGGCCGCGGGGGGGCGGAGGTGTCGTCGCCACCGCCGCATCGAACAGTTCCTGCGACCATTCCCCTTCGGCCAGTGCCGCGTCAATCTGATCACCTTTCACCGCGCGGACGGAGGCGACTCCGGTTTCGCCCTTCCCGCGCCGCTCGACCATGCACTGCAGTCCTTCAAGCGCATGGAAACCATAGGCTTCGACGCCGCCATATCCGAGAGCGAATGCCGATTCGAGGGCGGTGCCGCGGGGAATCGTGAGCGCCGGGCGTCGCCACGCCACGGGAATTGACGACCCGGCGAGAAACGGAATCTTCATCTCGCGCGCGGTCTGATACATGTGATACGCATCATCCCAGGCGTAGGCGAGGTGCTTGTCGTTGAAGACGGGAACGACCTTGTCGTACTTGCGGAAGCAGGCGACGACCTCGTCGAAGAATCTTCGCCGCGGATACATGTGCTGGCGTGTATCCGGAGTGAATGGATAATTGCCGTGCTCGCCGATGCACAACACGCCCGCGACAGGAATTCCGTTCGTCCCCACCGTCACCGCGTCTTCGATTGTCTCGGCGATGCGAAAGCCATGCTTGCCCGCGAGGTCGCGGCTCATGTCGTTCTTCGGAATCTGGTCGGTGTACAGCGAGACGAGTTCGAGTGCCGGCCCAGGACCGCCATCCTGCTTGAATCCTTCGAGGATCTTTCCGAGGATCACATCGGCATGAGTGTTGTTGCGATACTCGGTCACAACCCCGGCGACCGGGAGCTTGCTTCGGCCGGAAGACTCTCTGGCCCACACGGGGGGCGGCAGCATCGAACCGCCGGCGAGAGCGGCCCCAAGGCCAAGCGAGTCACGCAGGAATTGTCGTCGCGTCCGCAGTTCCATTCGGCAGTCTCCTTCGCAAGGTGGGAGATGAGGCAGCAGAGATTCTGCTGAATCATCGCGCGATGACTGTTGCCGTATTCAGGTGGCTGCCGAAAAGCGGGGCGGCGGCCAGACCTTATCCATGGTAGCGGCCGCGACGCATCAAACAAAGTCAATCGGTGACATTCGTTTGCCCTCTTGCCCCCGTTGCTGCCGGCAACGCTTCGCCGACAATGGTTCTCCGGAGATCGCGCGCCGCGACAGGTCGAGTCGGGCTGCGGTCGCGATTGCGTTGCCCCTGACCGTGCGAACCCACTAAGATGGGGCCGCCTCGGTGACACGCTTATTGAGGCGGGGCAGATCCGCACGTTCCCACCCGACCGACCCACCCTCCATGAAAGCGAGGCCCGGCATGCGTCTACCCGTCGTCCTGTTCGCCACTCTCATCATCGCGGCCACAAGTGCCGCATTCGGAGCGGACGAAAAACTCCAGGTTCTCTCCACCTCCGCCGAATTCAATCCGCGGAAGATGCTTTACAGTTTTCTCCAGCAGGAGGCCGGAAAGCACTTCGACGCCCGTCGCGCGACGATCGCGAAATTGAAGACTCCCGAGGATCTCGCGAAACGGCAGCAGGAACTGCGGGCGAAATTCATCGAAGCGATCGGCGGATTTCCCGAAAAGACGCCGCTCAATGCCCAGGTCGTCGGCCGCGAAAGCGGAGATGGCTTTCGCCTTGAGAAAGTGATCTACGAGAGCCGGCCGCAGCACCATGTCACCGCCGTGCTCTACCTGCCGGAGGGTGAGGGACCGTTCCCCGGCGTTCTCGTTCCGTGCGGTCACAGCGCGAACGGCAAGGCCGCGGAGGCCTATCAGCGGGTCTGCATCCTGATGGCGAAAAACGGACTCGCCGTCCTCTGCTACGATCCGATCGGCCAGGGAGAGCGGATCCAGCTTCTCAACGAACAGGGGAAGCCGGCGATCCCGGGGAGCACTTCGGAACACTCGATGGTGGGAGTCGGCGCCCTGCTCGTCGGTCAGCACACCGCGGGCTACCGCATCTGGGACGGCATTCGCAGCCTCGATTATCTCGCCAGCCGTCCGGAGGTGGATGAGACGCGGCTCGGCTGCACCGGCAACTCCGGCGGCGGAACCCTGACCGCCTACCTGATGGCGCTTGACGAGCGGATCTACGCCGCCGCTCCTTCCTGCTATATCACCACGCTCGAGCGGCTCTTCGACACGATCGGACCGCAGGACGCCGAGCAGAACATCACTGGCCAGGTGGCGTTCGGGATGGAGCACGCCGACTACGTGACGATGCGGGCCCCGAAACCGACCCTGATCTGCGTCGGCCGCCAGGACTTCTTCGACATCGACGGCGCCTGGACCACCTTCCGCGAAGCGAAGGGGCTGTACGGCATGATTGGCCACGGCGAGCGCGTCGACCTCTTCGAGTACGACGACAAGCACGGCTTTTCGCTGCCCCGGCGACAGGCCGCCATGCGCTGGATGCGGCGCTGGCTGCTGAAGAAAGATGATGCTCCCGTCGAAACCGACTTTCCGATCTTCACCGACGCACAGCTTCAGTGCACGCGCACGGGGCAGGTCCTCGACGATCTCAAGGGACGCTCGGCGTTTCATCTGAACGCGGAGAAAGCGGACGAACTTGCCGCCGCCCGCGCCAAACGGACGATCTCGAAGGAAGAGCAGTTGGCCCAGGTTCGTCAGCGGATCGGGTTGCCATCGGCCATCTCCGCCGCCAATGCCAAGGATCAGGGGCTTGTGTCGCGCGAGGGCTATCAGATCCGCAAGCAGCTCTACCAGACAGAACCGGGAGTTCTGATTCCGGGTCTGCTGTTCGAAGCCAAGACCGGGGCGACGGGTCCGCTCGTGATCTATCTGCATGGGGACGGGAAGGAAGCGGACGCGGCAAACGATGGAACGATTGGCAAGCGCGCCGCCGCCGGTGAACGGGTGCTGGCACTCGACCTTCGCGGGTTCGGCGAAACGTCGCCCAATACCTCACCTCCCAGCCGTCGAAGCTATTTCGGAGCCGACAACAAAGAGGCCTTCCTCGCGCAGCATCTCAACCGTCCGCTGCTCGGCCAGCGGGTGTATGACGTGCTCTCGATCGTCGAAGCGCTCGCCGGGAAAGGTGAAAAGGACCTGCGGATCGTGGGCATTGGCGCTGCCGGTCCGATCGCCCTGCACGCCGCCGCGCTCGACCCGCGGATTCAGCAGGTGGAGCTGTCGAACAGCCTGATCTCGTGGACCAATGTGGTCCAGACGCCGGTCAGTGCGAACCAGCTGACGAACGTGGTGCCGGGAGTCCTCGCGGACTACGACTTTCCCGAGCTCGCCGCCACCCTCGCCCCCCGCCCGCTGACGCTCCGCACCACCGTTGATGCGGTCGCCGAGCCGGTCGATCTCAAGGAAGTCGCGAAGACCTACGCCCCCTGCCGCGCGGCTTATGAGACGGCAAATGCTGGGGGGCAGTTTAAGATTGCGGAGGAGTGAAAGTCCGCCTAACTAATCGCTCCTGATCCGGCACACACAATCGCCCCGTTACGACGCCATGCGTGACGGGGCGATTGTCCGAGCGGCCATCGTCAATCACGCCCTCTCCCCTCAAGCATCCTCTTCATTAAATGCAAACAACGCGAGCAACTCTTCTTTCGTCAAGTCCTTGAAGCCTTGTTCATCCGATCCAATAATCTCATCAGCCAGCGTCTGCTTAATGGCCTGTCTCTCCAGAATCCTCTCCTCAATCGTCCCCTTCGCCACCAGCTTGTATACGGTCACGGGCTTCGTCTGGCCAATTCGGTACGCTCGATCCTGTGCCTGATTATCATTGGCCGGATTCCAGTCGTGATCATAAAAGATCACCGTATCCGCCCCGGTGAGGTTCAGTCCAGTTCCGCCCGCCTTGGTACTGATCAGGAAGCAGTGGATTGACTCATTCCGGTTAAATTCGTCGACGAGCTTCTGCCTCTGGCCAGGCGGCGTACTGCCGTCAAGCCGTACGCTCACAATCCTCCATCTGCCGAACAACTGCTCGATGATATCCAACATTCTCGTACTCTGGGAGAATAAGAGTACTCGATGCTCCCCGTCAATAACCTCTTCCATGAGTTCCTTCAGCGCATCCAGCTTGCCGGCATCCTCGCATCGGATTGTCTCAATACTGCTATCATCCAGAGCCGGATGATTACATATATTCCGCAGCCTCGTGTATATAGCGAGAATCAAGGTCTGTGATCTCCCAACGCCTTTCTGGTTGACTTCCTGCTCAAGTCGCTGGTAGTCGGCACTGGCGAGAACCTCCTTATAGAGTGCAACTTGACGCGGTGTCAGTTCGACTTTGCGCACTACCTCTGTCTTTGGTGGAAGATCATCCGCAACAGTCGTTTTGAGCCGGCGCATGACAAAGGGATGTATCCGCTCTTTCAGCGATGTATTACCCACCAGAACTGCATCCCACCTTACCTGTCCATTCAGGCCATAGCGATTGCGAAAGGCGGTCCGGCTACCAAGAAATCCCGGCATGATGAAATCGAAGAGGCACCACAGCTCTTCAAGATTACCCTGAATTGGAGTGCCGGTCAGAGCCAGCTTGTGCTGCCCATTAATCGTCTTGATGGCCTTGGTTCGTTGAGCGTCCGGATTCTTGATATTGTGCCCCTCGTCAACAATGACATACAGCCACGAGATCCGGTTCAGCTTTTCGTAATCTCGACGCGCAATATCATAACTGGTCACCACCAGAGTATTTTCACAATTCGAATCAAGGCCGCCCATCGCGCCACACAAATGCCGCAGCCGTCTTTCGCGGTTGTTACCGGTGTAGACTATAGTGCGGCACCCCTTGAAGAACTTCTGAACTTCTGCCTCCCAGTTGTTCACCACCGAGGTGGGGCAAATTATGAGCGATGGAAGCTTTGACGCACCGTTCAACCATGCTTTCTGGACCACAGCTAATGTCTGGAGTGTCTTCCCCAACCCCATGTCGTCCGCCAGAATGCCATTCAGGCCGAACTTATGCAGAAATGACAACCAGTTGAAGCCATGTTTCTGATAAGAGCGGAACACGATTTCCGGATTCAGGTTCTCTGGAAGTGGCGTATCCTCGATCTTCGAGAAGTCAGCCAATTTCAGCAGAAAGGCAGCATACGCCTCCGAGTGCTCAATAGACCCCAACTTCGAGAACAGATCAATAACCGTCTCACGCTGACTCGCAGGAAACGCGAATCCATCGCGGGTACGTTTCAGATCTAGCTGACGAATCCCTCCGTCGATTTTGTGAAACTTGTCTTGATCAATCTTGACCCATGTATTTCCGCGACGCACCCAGCGTCCACCGTCGTTGACGGCGGTCTCGACTTCGGTGTGGCTGAGTGTGATACGTTCATGCTTGTACAGCGGATCAAGCGTAAGGAGCGAACGCCCGTCACTCTCCACAAGACCGAGACGAAAACGAACATTCGGCGGGGTCTCGACAACTCGATGAGCATTCTTGACCGCTTGTGAGAAATAGACCGACCACGGACTGGACCATGCCCCATTTCGGCGAGCAGCCTCCTGAAGGGCCGCGAGCGTTTCAGGAATATCGGCACCTTGAATGTTGTCGAGCTTCCCAATTTGATTCTGCAGCTCTCCACATGCTTCGCGGTGGCGTCGAATCGCCTCCGGCGACACCTCGACCCAGCCATCGGGGACTCGTTGAAAACCTCCCCCTTGCCGTTCAAGTTCTGTAATGACATCGGGAGACTGCTCGTACTGGCGTCCATCCCGCCCCGGAAATCTGAGAGACGTTGAAATCGAAATGGACTCTGCATCACCATCAACCCGGGCGAGGTTCTCTGCATTGTCCGAATACACGGACAGGCCGTCCAATTCCGCATTCTTCTCAACGGCCCCCACGTGACCGGATTGCTGTTCGAGCAACTTGAGGAAGCGGGGTACTTCCTCGCCTGAAAGTACACCATTGCCGCCATCGGCTATGAGCACCTGGTCCAAGGATGTATTGGATGTTTCGACACGGAGCAGGTCTTCGCCGACGACGTACCACCCATCATCCTCCTTGAGTTGCTCCAGACTTGAGGGTTTGTCGAGTACAACTCCTTTCGCTGTACACAAGTCGGATTGCACCTGAAGTGAATCGTCGGGCCGAAGCTCCAGGCTGACATCCGGCTTGACGGTTTCTATACGAGGTTCAATCTTGCCATCCCTGGAACGAACGGGCACGCGTGACCGGCCAAGATGCGCAAGGAACTCAGCAGCTTTTTTCTTGGTAAGGCGGGTGACTTTTCCCTGTGTCTGCTCGTGAACACTCAAAGCCTGCCCGTCAAGGACGACATTATATCCGAGCACGTTCTGATTTCTGTCCCGACTGATCTGTTCTGGCGGAACCTCTTGGCCGTCGATGGTAAAGACAGGCGTGAGTTGGATCTGGCCATTCGAAAGCGCTTCGGTCCGCACATGAGCCGACACTTCCTTGGGGAACAGGAACGATATGAAGGCCGAGAAAAAGCCGGCGGGTTTGAGAGGAGCCATTGCACAGATCCAAGTCAGCTTGGGAAACGCTGTCCTTTCGCCATTCCAGGTAGTGACGCATCGTTCCAAAGTAGTTTGGAGGTCATTACCTAACTCTGCAACCATTTTCGCGCAGCATCAACAAGAACTCCCGCCAAGTGACGACTGGCGGGAGTTCTTACAGATTTGTTGAACAGGCCACGAAAGTTGCAGCCGGTCAAACCCGCGGGATTTCGTAGCCCTTGCGCTGCTCGCGGGCGAAGAAGCTGGCGGCCTGGTCGTCGCCGAGGATTTTCTCGGCCTTCGGATCCCACTTGATCACGCGGCCGAGACGGGCGGCGATGGCGGCGAGGTGACAGGTGCTCATCGCCTGCACGTGCGTGAAGACGTCCGACACCGGCAGGCCCCCTTCGCGGATGCAGCGGTAGAAGTTGTGCTTGTGCCCTTCGTGCGGCTTGCCTTTGTAGAGCCGGGTGAGATCCTCGGGGCCAAACTTGCCCTCGTCCCAGTTCTCTTCGATCGGAGTGCCGGTGATCTTGCTGCGGTTCACGAAGATCCGCCCCTTCGTCCCCTCGAAGAGGATACCGTTGTCGCCGCGGCTGGTGATCACCATTTCGATGCCGCTGGCGAACTTGCAGTTCACAGCATAGTCGTGGGAGGTGTTGTAGCAGTCATCCACGGTGGGATAGCCGTCCTTGAACTCCACCGGATGATGGGCATCGGTCCCGTCGATCTCGATCGGTCCATGCCCCTCCTGATCCTCACCGATCGCCCAGGTGGCGATATCGACGTGATGGGCGCCCCAGTCGGTGAACTTGCCGCCGGAGTATTCATACCACCAGCGGAACTGGTAGTGACAACGCTCCTTGATGTAGTCGACCAGCGGTGCCTGGCCGAGCCACATGTCCCAGTCGAGTTCCTTCGGCGGGTCTTCTTTCTTGAACGGGCCGCCCTTCGGTCCGCCGCCGATCCCCGCGGTGATTTTCTGGATGTCCCCGAGCAGTCCCTTCTGCACCATGTTGACGGCACGGAGAAACCGCGTGTTGTCGCTGCGCTGCTGGGTGCCGATAAAGAACACCCGGTCGCTGTACTTCCTGCAGGCATTGCGGATCAACTGGTTTTCTTCGAGCGTGAGCGTCAGGGGCTTCTGACAGAAGACGTGTTTGCCGGCCTGCAGGGCCTCGATGGCGATCTTTACGTGCCAATGGTCGGTGGTGACGATGCTCACCACGTCAATGTCGTTGCGTTCGAGCACCCTGCGGTAATCGCCATACGCGTCGGCCTTCTCCTTGCCGATATTGGGATCGTTTTTCGCCTTCTCGGCACGGCTGCTGTCGACGTCGCAGACGGCGACGATGTCTCCGAACCCGGCGTGTGCTTTCGCATCGCCCGTTCCCATGCTGCCTACGCCGATACAGCCGATCCGCGGGCGGTCGTTCTTCGAGTCGTTGGCGAACGCCTTTTGAGTCCAGGGGAAGTACGCGGCGGTGCCGGCGGCACCGGCAAGGGCAACGGAGTCCTTCAGAAACTGGCGACGCGTCGAGTGCTGTTGCATCACAGATCCTTTGGCAGGTACCGGGAGCGGAGAGAATCGCGTGTGCGTTCTCGTGGAGAATCACATCGGCCTTGCGACCGCCGGATCGCGGGAGCCGTGTTGCCGCGCTGGCAACGGTCCTGCCTTCCGGGTCGGCCCGTCCGCTTCGTCTCTCCGCACGCTGATGAGGGAACGCAGCGAGAGCCGTTGGCGGACGTTCTCACCATGGTAGCGATGAGAAGATGTTGATGCGACTTTTCCTTCACGGGCAGTCGCGACTGCGGTGCGCTACGCAACCGCGAAGTGCGCTCGCGGATGAGTGAACCACAAAAAACACGAATGACACGAAAGCGGGCGGCCTTCGATCGTCTTCGTGTTTCGTGTCTTTCGTGGTCGAATCTGTGTGGTCGCGCGCAGGATCAACACGCGACGACGGGGCCTGCGGGCAATGCGTTCCCCCGACGGCGGAGAGAAAAACTCCGCCGCTCATGGGGGGACGAGATCAGGGTCGGACGACGGTGAGTCCGCCGGTGAAGAACAGTAAGAGCAGGACGACGACGAGCAGGACGGCGACACCTCCGAGGGGCGCGACATAGGGGGCGGGAGCGCCGCCGGGCCCGTAAGCATAGCCATAACCGGTGCCGCTCAGCGCGAGCACGACCAGCACGATCAACAGAATTGCCCAGATGCTCATGATGCTCTCCTCGATAGTCGGGTGCATTGTTCCCGGGCCGCGAATCGTGGCCCTCATAGGAACAACGTCCGATCGGGAGAGCAATCACTGTGCCTGCGCTGCTTATTCAGCCGAGTTTCGCCCCGCGGGATGTTCTGCCGAGGTCCTGCAATTCCCGCCGAATGCTCCGTTCCTGAGTAGTCCAACGCCCTTGTTACAACCGCCGGAATGCGTGGGCAGCGACTCCGCAGGAATTGCGCGGGTAGCGGAGGTGATGGGTCGTGACGAACCACGTTCAACGCCGCCTCTTGCATCTGGAGTACCGCACGATGTGCTCTGCATGCATTCCAGGCAGGCGCATGAAGCCGTGCACACTCAGCTCGCGCAGGTCTGGCGGCCCCTGGCTTGCATGGCTTTTTCGAGGAAGCGCATGAGGGCGGTTTCCTCGGCACGGGAGGCGGGGCCGGAAGGTTCTGCGGCTGTCGCGGAGGACGCCTGCAACTCTTCGGCCAGCCGACCTTCCAGGAAGGCATCGATCACCGCTGGATGGACGTAGCACTTCCGGCAGACAGCGATCGTGTTTCCCAGCGAACCAGCAGCGGCGCGGATCGCCTCGTTGATCGCCTTCTTCCGGGCTGTCTGCGACTCGCAGTCGGTCTGCGTGCACAGAAACCGGGCGACGAGCAGTGTACCGGTCCAGGTCCGGAAGTCCTTCGTCGTGAACTCATCGCCGCTGATCTCGCGGAGATAATCATTCACGTCGGACGAATCGAGAGGCTGCGAGTTGCCCTCTTCATCGAGGTATTGAAGCAGCGATTGCCCCGGCAGGTCCTGACAGCGTTTGACGAGTCGCGCGAGCCGACGGTCAGCAACGTTCACGGTATGCACCACGCCGCTCTTGCCGCGAAAGCGAAAGCGGATCGTGTCGCCGCGAACGACGGCGTGACGATCGCGGAGCGTGGTCAGGCCGAACGATCCGTTGGTGCGTGCGTACTCTTCGTTCCCCACGCGGATCAGCGTCCGTTCCAGCAGTTGGATCAGGATCGCGAGGGCCTTCGTTCGCGGAATCCCCGGCTGCGCGAGGTCGCGCTGCACCCGGCGGCGGATGCGCGGCAACGCCGTCCCGAAGTGGAGCAAGCGGCCGTACTTCGTCTCGTCACGGATTTCGCGCCAGCGGGGATGATAGCGATACTGCTTTCGCCCGCGGGCATCGCGGCCCGTCGCCTGCAGATGTCCTTCCGCGCAGGTGCAGATCCACACATCGTTCCAGGCCGGGGGAATCACCAGCGAACGGATTCGCCGAAGTGTCTCGCGACTGCGAACGGTCTTGCCATCGGGGCCGATGTAAGTGAATCCGCGCCCGGCTTTCTTCCGCCGGATGCCGGGGTCGGCATCGTTGACGTAGCGAAGCGTCGCGGCACGGGCCGCGGCGACAGGGTCAACAACCAGCCGCAGGGTGACGCGTTTTTTCCGCTTGGGGCTCAACGTTTTCATCATGCTCCTCGATCCGGCCATGACCCACAGCCCGTCGAGAGCATTCGCGAGTGAAAGATCCGCCGCAATGGGGTGAAAGGGTTCCGAAGACCACAGCGATGCATTACTGACCTCGGGCAAAGGACGTCGGGAGAGAAATACTCGTGCCGACGGAACGTCTGCCCTGCTCTTTCCGTGACACGCCCGCGATGCGCGGCAGCCCGGGAGAAGCCCGCCTCTTCGGCCAGCCGTCAGGAACGCAGATTCCGTACCAACGGCTACCGGTCTTCCGCAATGTCGCGATTCCGCGTCGGCCTGCCGGTTGGCCCTTGAAGGGGAGGGACGCAATAATTCCCTGATGGGGCGGGCGAATGATCAGTGCAGGGGCACAAGCGGAGCGGAATGGATGGGTTCATTGTCAGAGCATGCCGAGTCCCCGGGCCAGATGCGTTTCCCTCTCGACCGCGAGGAAACGCTCATCGGTCGTGATGGTGGCTGCGACATCGTCATTCCTGTCCACACGGTTTCACGCCGCCATGCGCGGATTCTTCACACCGACAACGGCTGGCTGCTCGAAGATCTTCACAGTCGCAATGGAACCTTCGTGAACGGCGAGCGGGTGGGCGAACCGCGGGTGCTGCACGAGGGGGATCTGGTCGAGTTTGATGTGATCCGACTGGTTTTCCGCGTCGATCAGGAAACCGGCGAGGCTGCCCTGGTCACTCCCGAAACGGCCGCCCGGCCTCCCGAGGAAGCGCCGCCGCCGGCCCGCGCGGGGGCCGGGAATGCCGAGATCCACCTGCCGGCCGGTGTGATGCATCGGGTCTCCGAGTACTCGGCAGCCAAGCTGAGTGCATTGTTCACACTCCTGCAGAGCGTCGGCCCTACGCTCGACCTCGACGAAGTCCTGTCGCGTCTGCTCGATGGCCTGTTCAAAATTTTCCCGCAGGCCGAACGCGGATACATTCTGCTGGCGGATGGTCCCTCCGGACTGTGGGGGCCGCAGGCCGTCAAATCGATCGGCGACCCGGAAGGGCGAGTCGCCTCTCCCACGATTGCGCCGATCAGCCGCTCGCTCGCGACCCGCGCGATGTCGGAAGCCACCGCGATCCTGCAGACGTCCGGGAGTGACGACGCGGCCGAGGCCGTTTTCGACGGCGCGTTCCGGTCGCTGATGTGTGCGCCGCTGGAGGGATCGGACGGGTTGCCGATCGGGGTGATCTCTCTGGAGACTGAAGAGCCGCGGCAGCCGTTTACCGAGGTCGATCTCGACCTGCTCGCGAACGCGGCGATCCTCGCCGGGTTCATCGTCGCGCAGGCACGGCGGCATCAGGCGGAACTGTCCGGAGAACTGGACACCGAATAACCAAGCCACCATCACCCGGCGACCTGGCTCCGGGATGCGTCTGCACGATCAGGGCAGCGTGTGCGGCGTCTCAAAGCAGGACCAGTCGGTGAAGGCGACTTCATCGATCAGCGGCTTCCCGAGAACGCGCTGGAGCGAGTCGTGCACCCGCGCCCGCACTGCGGTGAGCTCCGGGTCACTGAGTTCTTCCGGCAGCGAGTTGGCGACAATTGTACGCACCGCCTGCTGCACGCGGGCCCGGTTCTGGTAGAGGCATTCTTCGAGCCGCAGGACATCCGCAATGTCGCCCGCCCGCTCCGTGTTCACGAGGGCGATCAGGGTGAATTCCACGATTCGCACCTGGGGCTGCTCATCCGCAGCCGCGCTCGCTGACCGGCCTGCCGAGAAGGTGAAACGAAACTCTCCCACCTCGACTTCATGCGTGGTCGCCGTGTCGTCAAGCGACTGCTCGATCACCCGCGCTTCGACCTGCGGTCCGAAAATCAGCCAGCAGGAGACTCCAATGAGAACCGTAAAGACGGGCAGAGTCGCCGTCAGGAGCAGCTCAACAAGCCACGAACGCCGTTTGACGGCGGCCGGCGGCTGCTGCGTCTCGGGAGCCCGCGGCCGTGGTGGCAATCGCCCCCGCCGTGCTGGAATGTCGCGCATCTCTTGCCGTGATCTCTGAAGCAATCCCGCGTCGGTCGCTCCTTTGACCGGTGACGGGAATTCTCAAACCTCGCTGCATCTCTCCTGGCGTTTGTGACACCCAACTCTAGACCGAGATCGGGGAAATGCAAGAAGTACGAGAAATGCCTCACTTGTCGGCCGGACGGTGCTGCGGAAAGTGAACGTGGACTTCCCCGTGCATCGTGTATAAGCGGTAACCGTCGCCGTCATGCACCACAATGCCGCTCGACTTGTCCTCGGCAATGGGAAGCAGCGGGTTCTCGGCGGCCTTGGTCCAATGGATCAGGTCGTCGGAGACTGCGATGTCGGTGTTCCAGATTCGCGGCCGTTCCTCGGTCGCGCTGCCGTGGAAGAGCGCGTAATACCGGTCGCCGTTCCGGATGATCTGGTTGAGGGCGATCATGACGCGATCGTAAGGCGCATCCCGCTTGAGCACCGGCTCATCCTGCACGTTGGTCCAGACCTTCATGTCCTTCGAAGTCGCGAGCCAGACCGCCTGGTCTCCCCGTTCGTAAAACAGATACCAGGTCTCGTTCTCGAACCACGCGGTGGGAGTTCCAAAGGGGCCGGGAGGAATCGGCTCGCCGTTCTTCAGCCGCACATCGAGCGTCCACTGCCGCTTCCAGTGCACCCTGTCCGTGGACGTGAGCAACTGGGCCTGGTCGTGGAGCCCTTCGGCGAACATGTAATAAGTGTCGCCACGACGGACGACCATCATGTCCTCGACCCAGTGGTCGCTGTAGATCGGGTTGTCGGGATGCCGCGTCCAGCGCAACCCATCGGGCGAAGTGGCGTAGCCGAGCATCTTCTTTCCCTCCCGGGTGCCGTCGTATCCCGTATACCAGAGGTGGTAGGTCTCCCCTTCGCGGAGAATCCAGCCCCGCTCGCGCAGGGCAGCATCCCAAGCTCCCGGCCCTCCGGCAGTGAAGACCGGATTCTTCGGATACGAGCGAAACTGCGTCAGCTCCGGGGGGAACGGCTCCGCAGCGGCATTGGCTGCCGGCGCAGCCTTGACGGCAGCGGGGGGTTCGGCCTCCAGACGGACCTGCGCGGCGAAGATTGCGGCAAGCAGCAGGACCAGACTCAGGAGCGACACAAAGGAGAAGCGGGCAACAGGCATGGCGGTTGAGCAGATGGTGGAGAATCGAGCGGGGGCGTGACCGGACTCGGCATCCGGTCTTTCCGACCGCACAGCGGTCCCCCGCAGTATAGCCAAGGGGGTTGGGGAGAGGGGAAGTCTGCCGCACTTCTTCCTGCCGGGCGGGGCAAGAGGCACGGCGAGACTGTTTTTTTGCGAAAGGCGAATCCGGAGGATCTGCGGGAACTGCGCAGTTTTCACTCGCCGCATCCCGTTTCATTCTGTGAGGGACCGCGTGACCTTCCGGGCCGGAGGTCGCATCACAACTCATTGACACATCGCAGCTTGCCGAACCGCGAAGGCAAAAACAGGAGAACCGAAAACTTCAGAACAATCGTTACAGATTCTCGATTTCACCAACCGATATTATCCGCAGGTCCGTCCTCCGCCCCGGCGCCGTAGCGTCCGCTGGCATGAGGTTTGGCATTTTCAGTGAATGCTGTTAGTCAAGGACATGCTGATGCGGATACATCCAAGCGCAGTGCTGCTTTGGGGAAGTACGCTCGCCGCCCTGTGCGGGTTTGCGGCCGAGGCGCAGGAATACACGGCTCCGGCCAACGGCTTCACCTCGGCTTCCGCCGCTTCCCCGGACGCATTCAGTAGCGGCTCCCAGAACTACGGCGGCTACGGGTACGGCGGAAACGGATACGGTGGTTCCGGGCCGGCGGGCGTCATGCCCACGGGAGGAGAAGCGTATGTCGCTCCCGAAGCCGCCGCTCCTGCGGGAGCCTACCCGGGATATGCCGGGGATGCGAGCTTCTATGATGCTTCCGGCGCGTACTGCCCGCCGGGAGCCATGGGACACGCCGCGTATGGCTACCCCGCCACCGCCTATCCTCCCTCGACCAATGCGTGGCCGTACATTTCTCCGTATGACCACAATTTCGAGCAGCACTACCGCAAGGACGGCCTGTGGTTCAACGAGTTCCACAACCGCGGTCGCGAGTACGGCCTCAGCCTCGAATACCTGCGCTCGAATGCACTTCGCCCGGGAACGGACCTGGTCGGGAATCCGGACGTCTGGCAGCGGTTCCCTTTTGATCCGCTGAACCCCGGATTCTTCCCGCCGCACAACGTCGGCGTCTTCGATGACAACATCGACAGCGGCGGTCTCCGCGGCCGGTTCACCATCCGCAATCCCGACGACAGCGCCTTCGAAACACAGGTCTGGTGGGTTGCCGAGTCCTCCGATGTCTGGCGTCCGTTTCCCACCGGCGACATCGACGACCTGACCACGATCCGCTCACGCGGTGGGCTTCCGCTGGAAACGCTGGTGCCTGGTGGTGTGACGGTTCCCTACGACCTGAAGTACGACCTGTTCTATCACAGCAGCTCGTGGGGCGCCGATGCGGACTGGGTCAGCATGCCGCTCGTCAACCGCAAGAACCTGAAGGTTCGCACGATGATCGGTATGAAGTTCCTGCAGATTCGCGAGCAGTTCGGCTTCGCCGGTATGGACAGCGGTCTCGGTTATGCACTCGGTCCGGACGGTCGCCCGATTCCCGATACGATCACCGACATCGGACTCGATCCGTTCGAATCGGAACTCACTTCCCGCACGACCAGCTATCTCGCCGGTCCGCAGATTGGTCTGCGGTATGAGATGGGTGGAGAAGGACTGCGAGTCTGGGGAAGCACGAAGTTCGCCGTCGCCGCCAACCGCGAAGAAGCCCATCTGAGCGGCAACCAGATCGGCGATCCGTTCACGCAACCGTTCCCCGATCCGACTCCGGACGACCTGTACCCCGCGGCCTTCTCCGACAACATTGGCTCGACGCACATCTCGCCGATCCTCGACACCTCGATCTTCATCGAAGCTCCGGTGTTCCGTCATCTGCCGGTCTTCAAGCGGTCGCCGATTTTCCACGATGCCAAGTTCCGCTTCGGTTACACGTACATCCTGGCGGGCGAGGTCATCCGGCCGACGAAGATCATCGTCTGGCAGACGGAAAACCCCGAGCTGCGTTCGAACCACAGCCGCTGGAGCGTGGGTCTGATGAGCTTCGCGATCGACTGGAAGTTCTGATTCGAGAGGCGGCTCCCCCGGGGAAGCCCGAAGGCGATGCCGGCTTGCGGTGCTCCCGCACCCAGTCGGCTCGGGGAGCCGATCCCCTTCTCCGCGGAACGTTTCGTGAACGACAGCGACAACAGCGATCTCCGCAGAGCGTGGTGAGTTTTCCCGGGTGCGGACCGTCGGCATGGCGAATACAGTCGCGCTGTCAGGCGGCTCCACGACTCGGTTCACCTGCCCGATGGAAACAGCTCCGGCGTTCGCAAGTTCCGGCGCTTGCCGGGTGATCACTTCCGGCAGCAGCCCTGCGCGTGTCGCGTTTCAAACGTGACTGGACAGGAGCATCGAGACTCAGCGGGAGCGGCGTCGGGAGGAGCGACTTGCCTTCTTTCTGGACTCCGCGGAAGGCTTGCGGCCTGACGTCCCGGCCGCAGGTCTGCCAATCGTGGAGGCAGCTGCGTCGCTTCCCGTCGCGGGAGTCCCGGCAGCAACATCCTCCCCCACTCGTGCCGCGCTGTCGTGGGAAGCCTTGATTCCCTCCGAGACGGCCCATCGCTCATCCCAACCGATCTCTCGCCGCTCCTGAGCCAGCTCGCGGAGTTCGGTGTTGAAGATTTCGATGAGCGCATGCAGGCAGGAGGCGATGATCGGGCCGATAAAGACGCCCCACAGACCGATCCACTGCAGCCCACCGAGAACGCTGATCAGCGCCAGCAGCGGATGCAGCTTCACATTCGCATTCAGCACGTAGGTGCGGACAACATTGTCGAGGGTGCCGACAATCGCAATCGCATAGAGCGACAGCAGCACGACCGACATCCATTGGCCCTGCCAGGCCAGCCAGAGCACACACGGAACCCAGACGAGCGAAGTCCCCGCCAGCGGGATCAAGGCTGAGAGCGTCGCCAGGATCGTCAGCAGGAAGAACTGACGGTGGAAGCCGGCGATCGCCAGCCCGACTCCGATCGCGATGCCCTGCGAAGCCGCGGCAGCGAACGTCGCAATCACCACCGCCTGCGTCACGTTGACGAAGCGTGTCAGCAGTTGCCGCTTGTATTCGTAGTGAATGGGGACGAAAGCATCCAGGGCCGCGAGGATCATCGGGCCGTCGGCCAGAAAGAAATACAGGCCGAGGATCACGACGGCGAGTCCCACCAGCCCGACGACGAGCGTTCCCACGAACCCGAAGGTCGAGGCGGCGACCCCGAGCGTCTGCCCCGCCACGAAGACGCCGAGGTTCTTCAGGCTCGTCGTAATCTGCTGCCGGACCTCCTGGGCATCGAGTTCATCCCGGAGATACGGCTGAACGATCTGAACGAGGCGATCAACATTGAACTCGCTGAACTTTTCCTGGACTTCCGCAATCGTCTGGTTCCATTCAGCACCGCCGATGTGTCGCGACGCCCAGTCGTAGAGCTGGACCGCTCCCAGAAACGTAAACAGGATCACCGGGATGAGGATCAGCAGGACGACCGCCAGCGTCGTCAGCCCGGCGGCAAGCTGTGCCCGCTCGTTGGTCCGGCGGAGAAAGTACTGGTACAGCGGCTGAAAGACGATCGCGAGCACGGCCGCCAGGAAGAGCGGCAGCAGGAACGGCTGGATCACCTGAAAAAAGGCGAACCCCAGGCCGAAAATCAGAATCGCCAGTACAGTCAGCGAAATCAGACGGGGCATGTGTCGTGGAAATCCTGAACCGGGAATCCTAAACTGAAGCCTGCAAGAACTTCTCGGGGCGATAAAGCATTGCCCCGAGTATATCTCGAAACGACTACAGACGCCGGGCGAACCGAGGGTTCGGTGCTTCCGGCCGGAAAATTCCCGCCCGTTCGCACGGCGGGAACAGACAATCGAGCGATCCCTCGATTGTCGCTCACCTTAGAAAGGGGCACAACGGTGGCGAAGCGCTACATCATCTCGCTGATGGCTGCCAACCGTGTCGGCATTCTCGCCGCACTGGCAACGGCGCTGAGTGAACTGGGCGGAGACCTGCAGGAGGTCAGCCAGACGGTCATGCAGAAGTTCTTCACGATCATTCTCGCGGCGGAGTTTCCCGACGATCGGGCGCCCGAAGTCATCGTCGAGCACATCCGCGGCGTCTGCCGGCCCTACGGGGTGGAAGTCGCCCTGAAAGATCCGGCTCAGGAGAATCTGCAGGAGCCCCCCGCGACCGGCGTCGAGAAGTATTTTCTGACCCTCACGGGCCACGACACGCCGGGCATCATCAAGCAGATTTCGGCGCGGCTCGCGGAAGAGCAGATCGACATTGCCGACCTGTATGCCGTCCGCGACAGTCGCGACCGCTCGTTCGTGATGATTCTGGAACTTGCCGTCCCCACGGGAGTCGATGCCCTGCGACTGCAGAACGAACTGGAAACCCTGGGAGGCACGATCGGGCTGGCGGCGACACTCCAGCACGAGAACATTTTCGTCGCGACGAACGATCCCCGCCCCGTCCGCCTGTCGCAGTGGCCCATTCCCTCGAACTCCGCGCAGTCTGTCTGACCCTCCACCGGCGGGGAGACCCGCGCCGCGACCGCCAACCGCGCCGCGGCCCAGCTGCATGGCCAGCCCTCGCGTCCTCCATTTCTTCCTTCCCGGATTTCGGAACTCGCCTCGATGCCTCGTACTGAAGACATTCTTTCCACGTTGCGGATGGTCAAACAGGAAAACCTGGATGTCCGCACGATCACCATGGGGATCAATCTGTCCGGATGTGTCGATCGCGATCTGCGCCGCATGTGCGATCACATCCACGCACGGATCGTCTCGGCTGCCGAGAACCTGGCCGCCACCTGCCGCACGGTCTCGCACCGCTACGGCATTCCGATCGTCAACCGCCGTCTGGCCGTCACGCCGATCGGACGGATTGGCTATGGTCACGGCGTCGAGGGGATGATCGAGATCGCGCGCACGCTGGAGAAAGCGGCCGGCGAGGTCCAGGTGGACCTGATCGGCGGTTTCACCACGCTCGTTCACGGCGGCATGACGCCCGGCGCGCTCGACCTGCTCGAAAGTCTGCCGGCGGTTCTTTCCCAGACCAGCCGGGTCTGTGCGTCGGTGAACGTCGCGACCAGTCGCACCGGGATCAACATGGACGCCGTGCTGATCCTCGGGCACAAGCTCCGCGAGATTGCCGAGGCGACGGCTGACCGGGGCGGCTTCGGCTGTGCGAAGCTGGTCATCTTTGCCAACGCCCCCGAGGACAATCCGTTCATGGCGGGAGCGTTCCTCGGAGAGGGGGCGGCGGATGTCGTGATCCACATCGGAGTGAGCGGGCCGGGAGTCGTCAAGCGGGCTCTCGAACGACTGCACGAATCGCAACCAAAGTGCCGTCTGAATGACATCGCCGAAGAGATCAAGAGCACCGCGTTTCGCGTGACGCGCGTGGGCGAGCTGATCGGACGTGAAGTCGCCGCACGCCTGGGAGTCGCATTCGGGATCTGCGACCTGTCCCTGGCGCCGACGCCCAACGTGGGCGACAGCGTGGGCGAGATCCTGATGCTGATGGGCATCGACAAGATCGGCGCCCCCGGTTCGACCGCCGCGCTGGCGATGATGAACGACGCGGTGAAGAAGGGTGGCCTGTTCGCCTCTTCATCGGTCGGAGGACTTTCGGGGGCTTTCGTCCCCGTGATGGAAGACGTTGCGCTGGCGAACGCCGCCGAAGCAGGACACCTGACCCTTGAAAAGCTCGAAGCGATGACGAGCGTCTGCTCGGTCGGTCTGGACATGGTCCCCGTGCCCGGCGATACCGACCCGCACACGCTGGCGGCGATCATCGCGGACGAAATGGCGATCGGCGTGTTCAACAACAAGACGACCGCCGCCCGCCTGATCCCCGTCCCGGGGAAAAAAGCGGGAGAGCATGTTTCGTTCGGGGGACTTTTCGGCGAGTCGGTCATCATGCCGGTGACCGCCAACGGCGCGAGCCGCAGCTTCGTCACGCATGCCGGCAAGATCCCCGCCCCGCTGCAAAGCCTGCGCAACTGATCTCTGCGGGAGCCGGGACGGCAACCTCGGTCATCCTAACCCGCCGCGCTGAGCGGATGATTCTCCATCTGCACCAGTGCGGTGCGCAGGATATCGACAGCGACCTGAATCTCCTCGGCGGTGACAACCAGCGGAGGACAGAAACGGATCGACTGATCTCCCGTTCCGAGCAGAATCAGCCCCTGCCGAAAGCAGAGGTTCAGGACTTCGTTGCGGACTTTGGGGTTGGGGAAGTCGATCGCGACCATCAGCCCCAGGCCGCGCGCGTTGGCAACGAGCGGCGATACCCGTTGAAGCTCGCGTAATGCGGTCAGCAGCGTCTGCCCCTGCACCTCCGCATTCTTCATCAGCTCTTCTTCCACGAGATTGATTGTTGCCAGGCCGGCGATGCACGCCACGGGGTTGCCGCCGAAGGTCGTCCCGTGCGAGCCCGGCGGCCACTTCATCAGATCGGCCCGCGCGACCATCGCCCCGAGCGGGAACCCGGAGGCGATCCCCTTCGCGAGACAGACAATGTCGGCCTGGACATTCCAGTGTTCGAGGGCACAGAAGCGGCCGGTCCGTCCCATCCCGCTCTGCACTTCGTCCGCCACGAACAGAATCTCGTGCTCATCACAGAACCCCCGCAACCGCGGCAGGAAGTCAGCCGGAGGGATCACATACCCCCCTTCTCCCTGAATCGGTTCGACGAAAACCGCGGCAATCTCGTCCGGGGCGATCTTCCGCCGCAGGAGGTCATCGAGGGCGCGAAACGTATCCTCGACCGTGACTCCCTGGCGGCCGGGATAAGGGAGATGCGAAACTTCCGGCAGAAGCGGACTGAATCCCCGTCGCTGCACCCGCTTGCTGTTGGTCAGCGCCAGCGCACCCAGGGTTCGACCATGAAACGCGCCGGTAAAGGCGAGTAGATGCGATCGGCGGGTGGCGAACCGTGCCAGCTTGATCGCCGCCTCGATCGACTCGGCTCCCGAGTTCGTGAAGAAGACCCGTTGCGGGCCGGCGACAGGACACAGTTGTGTCAGCCGGCGGGCGAGATCCCCCTGGGGCTCGTAATAGAAATCGGTCCCCGACATGTGGATCAGCATCTCGGTTTGCGCGGTCGCGGCGGCCACCACGCGGGGATGACAATGCCCGGTGCTGCAGACGGCGATTCCGGCGGAGAAGTCGAGAAACTCGTTCCCGTCGACATCTTCGAGCCAGCAGCCGCTTCCGCGGCGGGCAACGAGGGGAAAGTCGCGTGTGCAGGAGGGAGAAAGCAGCTGCTCCTGCTCGGCGATGATCTCTGCCGCCCGCGGTCCGGGAAGGTCTGTCCGAATCTGAGGAACGCGCATCATGAATCTCCTCGTCGCAAGAATTGTGGCTGCTCACACCGAGGTTCACCCGATCGGCGAAGACAGTTGTCGCGGGCGCACGACGCGCCCCGAAATCGGGACAGCCGAAACTCCCCTGCAAACGCCCGGTGCCCCCGCAGAGGCCCCGATACTGATAACTTCATTGCAGTTCAGGAGATTCGACGAACCCCGACATCCTCACTTGCGGGGAGCAGACAGCCGGGCGGGCGTCACGGCGGCGGTTGTCCATTCCCCACGCATCGTGTACGGTGAAGCCCGCTAACTCCGGAGCACTTGCCGCCACTCCATTATAGGCCCCGGGCACGAAGCGGGGCGGCAGGCAGAGTCCGGTTGCCCGTTCTCGCCGCGACTAATACGATGGCGGCGTCCGCACCACCATCTCCGGCGAAGTGCGGAACCTGGGGGCAGCATCGCATCTATTGAGACCGGGCCATGCATTTCGGCGTGATTGGTGATCATCGTGAGGCCTTCCCGCTGCTGCGCGCGATCCTCAACGATCCGCGGCACGAATTAACCTCCGCGGGACCGATCGAAGGAGTTTCGCTCCCGGCGCGACTCCGCCGCGCCGCGCGCTGGGAAGATCTGCTGGTCGATCCCCATATCGACGCGATCATCGTCGCCGGTGGGACCGCCGAGATCCTCGATGCGGCGCGACAGCTTGCCGCCGCCGGCAAGTCGCTCGCCGTCTATCCACACCTCGGCCAGGGAGCCTCGTTCGTCTATGAACTCTCGCTGGCCCGCGATGAATCTCCCCTCGTGCTGTTTCCGGTGCTCCCGCTGCGCGTGCACCCGCTCGCGGGAAAACTCCGCGAGCTGATCCGCGAAGAGCGGCTCGGACGGCTGGTGCACCTGCAGCTCGACCATTTCGTGCCGCGCCAGCCGGGCCTCGGCGCGGCACTCGCATCCCCGGAAGATATCGATGCCGCCTTTCTCCATGATGCCGACCTGCTTCGCTCCGTCGGCGGCGAGTTCGATCAGGTGACGGCGGTCCGCTCGGGAATTTCTTCCGCCGGGACTGTCGCAACCGCCAGCGTGACGCTGGCGGGTGACCGCGCCACCCAGGCGGTCTGGAACTGTCAGGCGACCGACGGAGAACCCCACTGGCGTTTCACCGTCACCGGAGAGAAAGGACAGGCCACTCTCTCGGGAGCAAACGACCCGGCGACACTGGCACTCGAGACAGTCCTGGGTGAGAGTCCCCGGCAGGCCGAGAAGCTCACCGCCGACTACGGGCCCGCCGTACTCTTCCAGCTCATGTCGGCGCTGGAAGGGAAGCCGACGCAACCGAACTGGGTGGATGCTGTACGGATCTTCGAGCTGCTGGACGCAACGCATCGTTCGCTGCGGCGGCGGCGAACGATCGACCTGCATTTCGAAGCCCCCTCGGAACGGGGGATTTTCAAGACCCAGATGACGGCGCTCGGGTGCGGGATCCTGCTGCTGACGCTTCTGGGCGTGCTGGGCGTGCTGGCGCTGGGAGCCGTGGCTCCTCAACTCGGGCTGCCGGCGACCGTGATCCACATCGCACGAATCGCCGTCTTTGCGCCGCTGGGGATCTTTCTCGCGCTGCAGCTGCTGCTGTTTCTGACGCGACCTCCCGCGCCGCCGCCTGCCTCCGGTGCGGAAGACTGACTCACGCCACGCCGCCCGGCGTTTCCTCTTTGGACAACGACTCAACCCGGTACTCACCGCGAATCGCGGCGATCAGGTCGTCGGCCAGACCGCCCTTGCTGAGATAAACGGCTGCGCCCGCATCGAACATCGCGTGCGCCATCTCCTCTTTCTCGTGCATCGAGAGTCCGATGACCCGGCAGGCGGGAAACTCCGCCGTGATCAGGCGGGCGGCATCGATACCGCTCATCCCCGGCATGCTGACGTCCATGACCACGACATCCGGAGCAGCAAGACGCGCCTGCTCGACGGCATCTTCGCCCGTTGAGGCTTCCCCCACGACTTCAATATCCGGAAAGTCGCGGAGCAGGCCGGCCAGTCCCTCGCGGACAAGTTTGTGATCGTCGGCGAGCAGCACGCGGATCGTCCCTTCCGAGGCCGCCGACTGCGATCCCCACCACTCCGAATCCCTTCGCGCGGCGGGGGGGGAAACCGGCCGATCAAACTCGCTCGCACCATGCCGCCCTATGATCTCGGACGTGCTGCGGGGAACGGTGAGCCGCACGCAGGTGCCGCGCCCCGGCTCGCTCTCGAGGTCCATCGTTCCCCCGAGGATCTCCAGACGTTCCTCGATGCTGAAGAGCCCGAACCCTCCGCATTCGCCCCGTTTGCCCGCTTCGGACAGCGGATCGAAACCGGCCCCGGCATCTCGCACTTCGATCTGGACCCGATCGTTCGGCCCGACTCCCATCACCACGCAGGCTTCGGTAATGTCGGCATGCTTCACGACATTGAAAAGCAGCTCGCGCACGGTGTGATACAGGAGCGCGCGGATATCTTCATTCAGCGGATCGACACGGGGATCGGTCTGGACCTCGACCTTCAGCCCGTGCTTCTCCTGCATCTGCCGTCCCAGCCACTCCAGGGCCTGCGCGAGTCCGCCGTCATAGAGGATCGGCGGGCTCAGCTCGACCGTCAGTGAGCGCGAAGCCTCGATCGCTTCGAGCAGCAGCTGATCCACCTGGTGGATGGCCTCGCGGACCTGCTCATCTTCGGTGCGGCCGCGCAGCCATCCGAGCCGCAACTTGCCGGCCACCAGCAGTTGCTGGAGATGATCGTGCAGCACCTGCGCGACCTGACGCCGCTCGCGCTGCTCGGCCTGCGTCAGCTCGAGAGTCAAGCGGCGCAACTGCACTCCCCGCTGCTCGGCCTCCCGCGAGCGCTTCTTGAGTTCGTCGTTCAGTTCCTGGAGCCGCTGCTCGGCACGTTTCAGATCGGTGATGTCGATCGTGATGCCTACGACCCGCTGCGCCGGCCCCTTGTCGCTGGTCGTCGCCCGTCCTCGCGAGACGAGCGTGCGAACCTCGCCCTCCGGCCGGACAATGCGATACTCCATCTCCAGTGTCGGATTTCCCCTGACCCCGGAGAGCAGTTCCTCCACATTGATCCCTTCACGATCCTGCGGATGCAGACAGCCAAACCAGGACTCCAGCCCGGGACGGGCGACTTCCGGGTCGAGGCCCAGCAGGTGAAAGTGCTGCTCGGACCATTGCGCCTCATCCGTGTTCATATCCCAGTCCCAGATGCCCACACCGGCGGCCTCCTGGGCCAGCTTCAACCGTTCTTCACTCTCGCGCAGAGCCTGTTCCGCCTGCTTCTGCTCGGTGAGATCGGTCATCGCCGTATGCAGCACCGGGACCGCGTCCGGACCATGCGGTGCGGTGCGCGTCGTCAGCTGCACCGGAATGAGCCTCTGCAACCGGCATTTCAGCGACAATGACGTCAGCACCCTCAGTTCACCACTTTGGCAACGCCGCAGATGCTCCTGCCAGCGGTCGGCATCCTCCGGCCCGATGAACCTCGCCAGGGACTGGTTGACGATCTGCTGCTGCTCCAGTCCCAGCAACTCGGCCCCCGCCCGATTGATCTCCAGGACGACGCCTTCAACCGACAGCACGGCATACGGAACGGGGGCGAAATCGTTGAGATTCGCAAAGTGATTCGGCGATTCTTCCGCCAGGGAGGCCTGCGATGCGCGTGTGAACTGCGACTCCGCGAAGTGCTCCGCAGCAGGCTCCGCCTCGTCAGGGGGAGGCGACGACGAAAGCTGCGTCGGCTGGGCAAGAAGTCCCTGCAGGCGGCGGACTTCGGCCAGGAGATCGTCCTTCGTCATCTGCTCGTAAGGACTTGCCATGGCGCGGCGCTCGGATTGGAGTAGCGAAGAATTGCTCTCAACAACTCGGGACAAGCTGCTGAGACACAGCGTTCGACTCCAGGCCGATCCATTCGCTTCCGTGTCCGACGCACAGCAACGGATCAATTCCGACCGTAATTGTTGAGTTGGCCCGGAGAACGGAGAACAGATCCAACAGCAGTCGTGAAAGACTGCTTCACTCTTTCTACTCAGTCGCCGATCTGAAAACCAGCAAAACTAATACCCCGATCTTCGAAGGTCGAAGAGTTTCTTCTTCAAAGGTCATTCGCAGGTCATTCACGCGGGCAGCGGGCAGGAACAAACCGCATGTCGAAGGCTCACTCCCGGCCCTCACAAGATTAAACGCAAACCGCGGTTCAAGGGTCCGCAATTTTCTCGAAGGAGTGTGGAAAATTTTGCATTCGACCTGTAAATCCCGGTGAATCTCCGCCGAACGCGAAGAGACACTCCGGGAGAACTCCCCCCGGAGACCACAACCGCCTCCGCCCGGACGCGAGTTCCCCTTTCTCTCCGCGACCAGTAGAATCCCCAGACTGCTTGACCGTCGCTCGTCCCCCATCGAAAATGCGATCTATGAATCTTACCGCTCGCGACATCATGCGCACGTCCGTCCACGTCGTCGATCCCGACCTGCCGCTCCGGGATCTCGACCGTGAGTTCATCGACAAGAAAGTCAGCGGCTTTCCGGTTGTCCTGCGCGACAAGCTGGTCGGCATCGTCTCGCGTTCCGACATCGTTCGACAGCTTTATGTCGAACAGAGCCTCGCGGAGATGGTTTCCGACTACTACCGCGAAGGACAGGGCTTTCCCGACGAGCCGGGACTGACCGCCCGCGTCGTCGCCGACCAGGTCGGCGAGCGTTTCGAACAGCTTCGCGTCAAGGATGTCATGATCCGCGAACTGTTGACCGTCTCGCCGCAACAGTCGCTGCGCTCGGTCGCGCAGATGCTCTTCGGCCACCACATCCATCGCGTTCTCGTGACCGAGGACGAGCGGCTGGTGGGAATCATCACCGCCATGGATCTGGTGCGCCTGATCGCCGAGGGCACCCTGCAGCCGCTTGCCGAGTGATTCGACGTGCCGGGGTTGGCACCGAACCGGGGCTGCTCCCTCTCTGTCGTGCGCCCGGCATCAGCAATGGCGCCAGGACCGCTCCAGAGTGACCCCGGCTCGCGTTGGAAAATTCTCGTCTCTTGAAGTTCGCGGAGTGGAAGATGTCGCAGCAGTGGCCGGATCTGACCGGAAAAGTGGCGGTGGTCACAGGGGGGGCAAGCGGCATCGGCCGCGCAACGGCTCTCCTGCTGGCCGAGAAAGGGGCCCGCGTCTCGGTCGGCGATTTCTCCCCGCTTGCGGAGAATGCCGGGTTCTTCAAGCAATACGGAATCGCCCAGGTTCAGTGCGACGTCCGGAAGGAAGCCGACGTGGAGCGGCTGATTTCCGGAGCCGCGGACGCCGCGGGGCGGCTCGACATCCTCGTGAACAATGCCGGGATCGGCCTGGTCAAGCAGATCACCGAAGTCACCGAGGCCGAGTGGGACGCCTGCCTCGACACGAACCTGAAGGGAGCCTTCTTCGGCTGCAAGCACGCGATCCGCTGGATGCAGCGGGGAGGCGGCGGAGCGATCGTGAACGTCGCGAGCAACGCCGGCCTGCTCCCCCGCGCCCATGATCCGGTGTATTCAATCAGCAAGGGGGCCCTGATGGCTTTGACCCGCAGCCTGGCGCTCTGTCACGCCCCCGATCGGATTCGCGTGAATGCCGTCTGTCCCGGCCCGGTCGAGGACACGCGGATGATGGATGCCGATCTGCAGTCGGCCCCCGATCCCCAGGCGGCCCGGCAGTCCTACATCAACGCCAGTCCCCTCGCCCGTGCCCATCAGCGGATGATCACGCCCCGCGAAATTGCCGAGGCGATCCTGTACCTGGTGAGCGATGCGGCGGCAATGGTCACGGGAACCGCGGTCGCGATCGATGGCGGGAAGTCGCTCGGCGTCCCTCCGCGATAACGGATCTCTCCGACCCCGACAACCGGCAGAACCAGCAAGATCGTCACCATCGACGAGGGTAATCGCTGAATTTTCTCGAATTTTCGAGAATTGACGTCCACCCCGCAATTCGGTGCGGAAAGCCGACGTAGAGTTGGAAGCTTCCACTGGGTTTCAGCATCCCGGCCAGGGTTCCAGTTCTCTCGGAGATTTCGATGGCAGTACATCGTCAACGACGGTGGTTGAAGTCATCACAGGGTCGCCGCGGCGCCGTGCTTGTGCTTGCGGCGGCCTGTCTGATCGTGATTTTTGGCTTCGTGGCGTTCACGGTCGATGTGGGCTATCTCACGCTGACGCGGACGCAGCTGCAGTCCGCGGTGGATGCCGCCGCGCTGGCTGCCGCCCAGGAACTCCTCAGCGGTGACGACGCGGCTTCGCGCGTCCGCGAAGCCGCCGACGAACTCGCCCGTCTGAACCCCGTCCTCGACGGGCGTCAGATCCTCGATCCCGAGCGGGATATCGAAATCGGCCGCTGGGATTACGACAATCACACCTTCACTCCCCTCTTCGGCGATGAGCTGAAGAACGCCGACGCCGTCCGCATCACGGCAGGCTTCAGCGAGGAACGGGGCAGCCCGCTGCGACTCTTCTTCGCGCCGGTCATCGGGCACCGCCAGGCTGAAGTCATGGTCTCGGCCATTGCAACGGTCGGGCAGGAGCGGGCGCGGGATATCGTCATGGTCCTCGACCTGTCCGGTTCGATGGCCGACAACAACCGCATCGAATACACACGCGAGGCCGCTGCCGCTCTTGCCGATGAGATGATGCCCCGGGACCGGCTGGGCCTGGCCGTCTACAGCTATCCCCGCAGGCAACCGAAGAACATTCTCGAACAGCTTCTGATGTGGGACAGCACCGACATTACGGGCTATCTTGAGAAGCCCCTGTCCTTCAATGCGAGCGACGTTCGCAGCCGAATTCCGCAACTGCGGGCCGGAATGTATGCGAACCGGACGAACATTGCCGGCGGAATGCGTGCCGGACTGGATCAGCTCCGCGCCAATCGTCGGGATGATCCCCGCGAAGAAGAACTCGTCGAAAAATACCTCGTGCTGATGACCGACGGTCATGCCAATGTCGCCGAACCGCCGAGTACCAGCCCCACCCAATCCATCGAATACTATGCCAACGTCGCCGCGAGCGAGAACGTGATCATTCACGGAATCACCCTCGGGGCGGATGCGGACAAGGTCTGGGTCCGCAAGGCCGCCGAGATCACCGGAGGCGACTACTACCACTTCGAAGACGGCGACTTCAACGGCCTCTTCGAAGCCTATCGCAACATCGGTCGCGGCAATCGCAAATCGAAGCTGGTGGAGTAGGCGTCGACCCATCGCCCGTACCGCCCCATCCGCCGCAGCCCTCCGGCGGCGGAGCCGGACACGACTCGTTCTCCAGAGAAACGTGAGCACACGGCCGCCCGCTCGTGCGGGAGGCCGTGTTTCCCTTTTCCGGCCCGCGGCCGCGATTGCACAACACCGCCCGAACGGTGAGAATCGGGAAAGCGATTCTCGTCCTCTTGCCGGTGGGTGATGGCCGACCTCGTTCTCACGACTCTCAATGCCAAATTCGCGCACACCGCGTTCGGGCTGCGCTACCTCTACGCCAACCTCGGCGAACTCCGCGAGCATGCGAAGCTCCTCGAATTCGACATCAGCCAGCGGCCCGTCGACATCCTGGAAACGATCCTCGCCGAGCAGCCGAAGATCGTCGGCATCGGCGTCTACATCTGGAACGTCGACCAGGCCACGCGGCTTGTCGCCGACCTGAAACGCGTGCGGCCGGAACTGATCGTCATCCTCGGCGGCCCCGAAGTCAGCTATGAAACCGATCAGCAGGAGATTGTGCGGCTTGCGGACTACACCATCTGCGGTGAAGCCGACCTCGATTTTCCCGAACTCTGCCGGCAGCTTCTTGCGGGCAATCCGCCGGCCACGAAAGTGCTGTCCGCAGGCCTGCCGCGTTTCGAACAGTTGCAGCTTCCGTACGACTTCTACGATGCTCGCGACGTCGCGCATCGGGTGATCTACGTCGAGGCCTCGCGCGGCTGCCCGTTCCGCTGCGAGTTCTGCCTTTCATCCCTCGACATCCCGGTACGACAGGCGCCGCTCGAAAACTTTCTCGCCGCCATGCAGTCGCTGCTCGACCGCGGCACCCGGCACTTCAAGTTCGTCGACCGCACATTCAATCTCAACCTGAACGTCGGACGCGCCATCCTCGAGTTCTTTCTCGAACGCTACGAACCGGGAATGTTCCTGCACTTCGAGATGATTCCCGATCGGCTCCCCGAGTCGCTCCGGGAGTTGATCGCCCGGTTTCCTCCCGCCGCATTGCAGTTCGAAGTCGGCATCCAGACCTTCAATGAAGAGGTCTCCGACCTGATCAGCCGACGGCAGGACAACAGGAAAGTCGACGAGAATCTGCGATTCCTCCGCGAACATACCGGCGTTCACGTGCATGCCGACCTGATCGTCGGGCTTCCCGGCGAGTCGCTCGAAAGCTTCGCGGCGGGATTCGACCGGCTCGTCGCGCTGCGGCCGCAGGAAATTCAGGTGGGAATGCTCAAGCGGCTGCGCGGCACTCCGATCATCCGCCACGATGCCGAATGGGGCATGGTCTACAGTTCGTATGCGCCTTACGAAATTCTGCAGAACCGGCTCATCGACTTTGACACGATGCAGCGGCTCCGGCGGTTCGCCCGCTATTGGGATCTCGTGGCCAACAGCGGCAATTTCGTCGAATCCACCCCGTTCATCTGGGGAGACCGCTCCCCCTTCGAACGCTTTCTCACGTTCAGCGACTGGCTCTTCTCCCGGACGCGGCGGACGAACGGCATCGCGCTCAGCGAACTCGCCGAGCAGGTTTTTCGCTGGCTGGTTGACGAAGCGCGGAACGATCCGCAGGCGGCCGCGGAAGTGCTCTGGCGCGATTACCAGCGCGGCGGCCGCAGCGACCGCCCGCTGTTCCTGCGGCCGTACATCTCCGCCGAACGGACACCTCCCCGCGGCCCCCAGGGAGACCTCCCCCGCCGCCAGGCCCGCCACGTCGTGTAGGCAGGTCCGATTGCCGGCCGAACTGCGCGCAATGATGGACGCAGAAAGCAAGAGACGCTTCCCTCCTGAGTGGAGGAAAGCGTCACCTTGAACGTGTAACCGGAATGCTTGCAGCCGGAGCTTCATTCACGGAAAGCCCCGGGAGCGAGGACCAGGGGTGAGGACTGTGGTTTCACGAAGCCGCTCTCACCTCAGTTCCCCGCCCACCATCCAGCCTGCAATACGCGCGAATCGGCTCAGTTCACCCCCGGCGGACATTGAATCTGCGACGGGAACTGCTGTCGCGATTCTTCGCTGCCGTTCACAAAGAGCCGCGTGACGCTGACGAGCGGCCCGACATCGGCAGCCCGCAGTTCCGCCGACAGCGTGATGCGTTCTCCCGGGGGAAGATGGTCGATCGTCCAGACGACGGCATGCCGCTGGGGATCGTACCGGCCTCCCGCGCTCGCTGAGACGAACCGCGTCCCCGCGGGGACAGTCTGCTCGACGCGCATATTGCGTCGTGCCTGGGAAGTCGGATTGCCAATCGTGGTGGTAAAGGCCGCGATCTGTCCGTAGTACCAGACGTCCGGCCCTCGATGTGTCAGGACTCCATGCGGTCCACCCAGCGGCCCCGGCTCGAGCGACGACTGCGTCCCGGAGACGACTTCCACGCGGGCGACGCTGTCGGCGGAGATGCCTCCGTCCGCGGTGACGACCGCCCGATTCACGGCGGTCCCCGGCTCGACGGCAGCGAGCCGCAATCGCGTCGAACGCGACTCGCCGGGATTCAACCGTCCAATCGGATAGATCAGGTCATTGCTTTCCGGGTGCTTCAGTTCACGAGGCACCAGATCGGTGGCGACAACCCCCAGCGCCGGCGCATCGCCGACGTTCGAAATCCGGAAATCGAGCACCACCGGCTCGCCGATCCGCACCTGCCGCGGCGCCTGAACTTCGATCTTCAACTGCGGCCCTCCCTGCGGTTCCGCCGCGGGTCGAGGCACGACAGGATCGGCCGGCGGAGCCACCGGCTCTTCCGGCTCGTAGCTGCGCGGAGAATCATCGGGCTCGAACGGTCGACCGACCGGCGCTTCGTCCGCCGGAAACCGTTCCGGCTCCGCCGGCATCGACGGCTGATAGGGGGCATCATCCTCAAGATATCGGTCCCGCGGCAGGGGAACCGAATCCCCCGGCCGGGAAGGAAGTGGAGCCTCCGGCTCGAACGGTTCCTCTTCGACCGGTTGCGGGCTGACAGGTGCAGGAGGATAAGGCTCCTCATCCCGCGGCATCGACTCGGCGGGGAATCGATCGACGGGAGCCGGCTCCCGCGGAGCACGAGGCTCGGGGCCATCCCGGAATGATTCCTCCGGATCCTCAAAGGGTGCCGGACGCGACATCCGCGGAGCGGTTTCGCGTGGTGCCGGCTCCGGCTCAAACTCATCATCCGGTTCGGGAAGCGGACCGGAGGGTGCCTCGCGGACGACCGGCTCTTCGAACTGCGGCTCATCGTCGAGAGGCATGACCGGCTGTGCTGAAGGGCCGGAAACGCGAATCTGCGAGCCCGCCTGCGCCTCGCCGACTTCATCGGGAAGGGAGCGGGGTGAGGTCGGACGGTCGCGATCGTCGCTCCGGAAACGCCATTCGTCATCATCGACGCCGGGCTTTGGGGCCCGGGAGTTCTTGAAGAGCTCCGCCGCACTCGGCGCGCGAAGATCCGAAGCGGGAGCGCGGGGCGAAGTCATCGGTTGAGGGCGTTCCCTCTGTCCGAACGGATCATCGTCGCGATCGGCCGGCGGTGCCGGGTCGGCGAACGGTTCGTCGTCGAGCGCGGGCCGGTGGTCCATGGGGATGACGACCGGCGGCTCATCCGCGGGCATCTCCACGACGATCGGCTCCGCCGTATTGTCGAAAGCCGGTTCGTCCAGGTACGACGGATCGGGAACCCGGCGCGGGTCGCGAGCATCGTCACGCCGTCCGAAACCGTCCTCATCCAGATTCCAGTCGGGACGTGGACTGCGGGGTGCCGACGGTTCGGCAGGCATCGCCTCGGGAGCCGGTTCGAACGGCTCATCCTCGGGAGGGAAGCCAGGGTCGGCGAGATCGTTCCTGGGGGCCGGGGGAGCCATGGTCAGCGCGGGGGCCGGCTCCGGCTCGAATGCCGGTTCTTCCGGGCGAAACTCATCCTCCGCGGGAGCTGAAAAACGGGGGGCGGTCGCCACCATTTCTCGCTCGTTGGCCGCGGGAGCGGGCATGGCGAACGGCTCGTCCTCCGCCGGTTCGGTCGCCGCAATCGCGGGGGGACGGAAGTCCTCCTCGTCGTCGGCCACCACTCCATCGGGCCCCGGAAGAATGTCGAGCACCGGAGTTTGAGTTACCGGCCGCCGATTCCGCGGGAAGTCCTCCTCGTCGTCCATCGGCCGGAAGCTGGTTTCCTGCTCGCGGGGCTCCGCGCCGAAAGTGTCGAAAGGATCGTCATCGACATAGGGATCCCGTTCCGCGAACGCGGAATTCGCCAGGTCCCCTTCCAGTTCGACCGGCGCGGTTGACGAGCGCTGCAGGAACAGGAGCAGTGTGAGGAGGATGCTGAGGCACCCGGTCACCGCCGAAATCTGCCACACGCGGGCTCGCGGCAGGCGCCAGCGGCTGAGAAATGTACGCAATCGTTCCATGCCCTTGACCTTCCCTGGAGGCATTTCGCGGGGTCGACGCTGCACGAGTGGGTCCTGAGGCAGCGCGACTGCTGGGTCGCTTTCTGCGCGCTCCACGAGCCGAAGCGCGTCATGTCGATGCTTCCCATACCATATCTCCCCTCTCGCGAAAAGGGGAATCGGCAATTCTTGCCGGAGAATGCCGTCGCTGCGAAGGCCCCGGCGTTTCGCTATCCGCCCTGTTTTCCCGCTCTGAACCCGTGCCGCCACCCCTTCAGCGCCCATCGCAGCAACAGCGGAAACAGCCCCAGCAGGACAAATCCCACGAGAATTTCCGGTTTCAGAATCCCCCGCGCCCCCTGGGTGGCAATCTCCTGGAGGTTCGGCATCGCCGCCCCCACGTAGACGTACAGAACCGTGCCGGGAAGCATCCCCAATTGGCTGACCCACCAGAAGGTCCACACTCCGACCGGCGTCAGGCCCATCACCAGGTTGATCATCACGAACGGGACGGCGGGGACGACCCGCAGCGTGAAGAGATAGAAGGCTCCCTCCTCTTCCAGTGCCTTGTTGAACTTGACCAGCCACTCCCCGAAGAACCGCTGCAGCAGGTCGCGCAGCAGAAAGCGGCTGAGCAGAAACGCAATCGTCGCTCCGGTGGTGGACGCAAAGCTCACGAGAACCAGGGCCGGCAGGATGCCAAAGAACCAGCCATAGGAAAGCGACAGGACTGTCGCTCCGGGAAGGGACAATCCCGTGACCGCGACGTAGAGGCAGAACGCCACCCCATAAACCAGCAGCGGCCGCTGTTCGCGAAGCTCCAGCAGCATCTGCTCCTGGCGAACGAGAAACTCGATCGACAACTGGTCGCGGTATATCCAGGCGAACAGCCCGCCAAGCAATACCAGAAGCAGTGCGGCGGCCAGCTTGAAAAACAGCGGACGGGAGAGAGGAAGCCCCAGCGGCCCCCGTGATTTGACTGACATTCTTCCCGCGTCCGTCGTCATGCCGTTTCTTCCGACCGGGTTGCGTAGCCGCATGAACAGGAACCGCCTCTCCCGGCTGACATTACGCGACACATCAGTTCTCCGTCAATTCCGGTAGAGACGCCTCGTCGGAACGGGTAGCCTGATACCTGCTGCCGCAATCGTTATTCCCGACGCTTTCACGTTCCGACCGGCGACGGAGGAACCCGGCAATGCCCGCGTGGTACTCCCCCGGGATTCTGAAACGTCCAGGAGAATCTGATGAGGCCCCTCGTGCTGCCGGGTTTGCCGGCGATCGTGTTCGGGAGTGTCAGCGATACAAACGCCGGGTCCAGCCTCGTCCCTGGGCGGGAAGATCCGTCCCGTCCTGGAATGGCAGCGGCACTCACGCGGGTCATCAGCCGCATCGCTCCCAAAAACAAGCAGGAGGGGCAGGAACGGGTGCACGGTTTCTCGATCCGCAGCACGCGGGAAGGCGTACACAGCTCGCCGAGTTGCCCGCCGCGACAGGACAACGCGCAAGCGACTGACGGGCAGTTCGACACAGCCTTCTGATCAGCCCTGCTGAATCCGGTTGATACTCTCACGGAAACACACTCACGGAAAGCGTCGCTTTCGCCTGTTCGATATCAGAAAGTCTGCTTGGGATTCCGCGTCAACATCACTGGTTTCCACACTCTCTGAGGAGACGGCCATGTCTCACATCGGAATGTTCTGCAGCGTGCGGCAACGGATGGCTCGACTCGCCCTGATCGTGGCGGGACTGACGATCTCGATCCTCGTGTTTTCCGGGGCAATGCTCTCCGCGGCTGAACCCGCCGCGACCGAATGGCTCAAGGCCACCGCCTATATCATCCCGAAGGAGACTGCCCCGGAAGGCGAAGGGTACTTCTCGATTATCGAAGGGCACAACAACCGCCTCTACATCGGCACGCACGCAAACGGCGTCAACTCCTGGCTTGTCGAGTTCGACCCCGCCAGCAGGAAGATGCAGATCGTCGTTGATGTCCATCAGGCGATCGGAACTGACGCCACCGGCTTCGCTTCACAGGCGAAGATTCACACGCGAAACAACGTCGGGAAAAGCGGCAGGATCTACTTCGGCACCAAGCAGGGCTATCCCGAAAAAGGCGAACCCCGCGAAGCCTATCCCGGCGGATACCCGATGGTCTACGACCCGGCGACCGGCAAGACGAAGGTCTACCCGATTCCGGTGCCGCACCAGGGAATCAACAGCATCACTCCCGATGAATCGCGCGGCGTCGCCTATGTCTCCACCTGCTCCGACGAGCGGCCCATCGAAAGCGCCCACTTCCTCATTCTCGACCTCGAGACCGGCAAGTACCGCGACCTGATCGACTGCAAGCACGTCTATGGCTTTATCGTCGTCGATCATCTCGGCCGGGCGTATCATCCGATCCTCGGGGGCGATATCGCCCGTTACGATCCCCGGACCGACAAGCTCGAACGGCTGAAGCAGACGATCGACGGCAAGGCGCCGACGGAGGAATCGCTGCTCGCCGATCCGAAGAGTCATCCCATCAACTGGGACATCACCCCTGATGGAAAGACCCTGTACGCGGTCGCGATGAGCGGCAATCAACTCTACAGCTACGACCTGACTGCCGAGACGCCCGACAACACACTGGCCGGCCGCAGTCACGGCCCGCTGGTTCCCGATGCGAAGAAGACCGACTGCCGGGCGCTCTGCGTCGGTCCGAAGGGAGAAGTCTGGGCGGCGGTGACTTCCGCGGTCGACGGTTATCAGCAACTGCATCTGGTGAGCTACCGCGCGGGGGACAGCCATCCCCGCGATCACGGCCCCGTTGCGATAAGCAATCCCGACTATACCGAGTTCAAGGACAAGGACGGGAAGCCCCTGCCGTATCACGGCGGGATCCACACGCTCCCCGACGGCACAGTAACGACGAAGCACGTCATTCTCGGAGTCTGCCAGTCGCGGAGCGGTGATGTGTATGTCCTCGCCCTGGGACCGTACACGCTTCTGCAGATCCCCGCGGAGCAACTGAAAGGCGAGGCGAAAACCGCCGCCTCCGCAAGCCGCTGAGCCATTGGCGCAATGGTGCTCGCCCCCCATCGCGCACACGCGTGAGACATCGCGCAAGCACACTGACGTCTCACTTATCTTCACCCCGGGGAAGCCAGTCCTGCCGGTCTCTCCCCGGGGTGTTGTTCGTTGTGCGCGCCTGGAGAAGCGGAGACGAGGCCGGCGCCGACAGAGACGAAGATACCGACGGACGGAACGGCAAGTGCAACGTGACTCGACGTCGCCGGAAGCAATGAAGACGTTCGAGCCACCATCATGATCCGACTGGGCCTCTGCTGCATATTTCGGGATCAGCCGATCAGGTTCGGCAGCGCCACCGCCGCCGCAACGGGCCGACTGCTGCCGACGGATGCCTCGCGGAAACTTGCCAACCTCTGCCTGGCCAATGCGGAAGCTTTGCTGGCGGCACTTCGGTTCTGCGCACAGAGTGGGATCGGCTGCTTCCGGATCAACAGCCAGATCCTGCCGCTGAAAACGCATCCGCAACAGGGATACGACCTGCTGCAACTTCCCGACGGCGAGGCGATCCGACAGCGGTTTCTCGACTGTGGAGCGTTTGCCCGGCAACACGATCTGCGGACCTGCTTTCACCCCGATCAGTTCGTCGTCCTGAACTCCCTGCGGCCTGAAGTCGTCGAGTCGTCTCTCCGGGAACTCGAGTATCAGGCGGAAGTGGCCGAGTGGGTCGCGGCCGATGTGATCAACATCCATGCCGGAGGTGCATTTGGAAACAAGCCGCAGGCGCTCGCCGATTTTCAGCGGAACGTCGACCGGCTTTCACCACGGGCCCGGAGCCGTTTGACGGTGGAGAACGATGACAAGCTGTACACACCGGCCGACCTGCTTCCCGTCTGCCGGGCGGCGGGAATTCCGCTGGTGTATGACGTGCATCATCACCGCTGCAATCCCGATGGGTTCCCGGAGGACGAAGCGACCGCGCGGGCTATCGAAACCTGGAACCGCGAACCGCTGTTTCACATCTCCAGCCCGCTGAACGGGTGGAAAGGCCCCCATCCCGAACGGCACCACGACTTCATCGACCTGCGCGACTTTCCCTCTTTCTGGCAACCGCTCGACATCACGGTCGAGGTGGAAGCCAAGGCGAAGGAAATTGCCGTGCTGCGTTTGAAGGAGGCCCTGAGCACGCGACACCGCCGCCGCCGTATCCAGCAGAAGCGGTCGCCCGAGAATTGACTTCCCCTGTTCGACATCGCTTCCTCCCCCACGGGTGTGAGTCTTTCACCAGGAGCGCTGCAGCGGTCGGGTGCGGCCAGTCGAATTGCTGCCTTCGCGCGGGCGGGCTACGATGTCCGGATGTTGACGCCCTCCACAACTCATATCGTCGGGCTCGGGATCGTGGTGATCGATCACCTCGTCATCCTGCCCGAACATCCCCCCGCCGATACGAAGACCAACGTTCTCGAAGACCGGTTTCAGGTCGGCGGCCCGGTGCCGACGGCACTCGTGCTGCTCCGCCGGTTCGGCTGGCAATGCTCGCTGATCGGACACTGGGCCGATGACGCCTTCGGCGAGATGATCGAAGCGGATCTGCACCGGGAAGGGGTCGGATTCGATCGCGAACGTTGTCGCTGCACGAGCCGCAGCGGATTCTCGCATGTCTGGATCGATCGCAGAAACGGAACGCGGACCATCGCCTGCTCCCGCCCGCGGGAGACGCTCGGCCCGGAAGATCTCGACGAGCAGGCACTCCGGCGTGCCGATGCCCTGCATCTCGACGGCTGGCCGAGCGATACTGCGCTCGCCGCGGCGCGGATTGTCCGTCGGCACGGCGGGCAGGTGTTTCTCGACACGGGTAACTTCAAACCCGGCATGGAGGAGTTGATCCGCCATGCGGACGTCGTGAACTGTCCCCGCCGCTTCCTGACGCAGTTTCTCGAAACCGAGGATGTCCACGCGGGCATCGCGGCTCTGTTGCGGCTGGGACCGCGCGTGGTGACGGTGACCAGCGGAGATGCGGGTGCGGCGATCGGCACATCCGCCGGTGTGCATGACCAGCCGGCGTTTGCCGTCCAGGCGGTCGATACGAGTGGTGCCGGCGACGTCTTCTGCGGCGGCATGATTCACGGCGTGCTGAACAACTGGCCGCCGGAACGAATCCTCCGCTTCGCCGCCGCGACCGCGGCGCTCAAGTGCAGCGCCTACGGCAATCGGGACGCGCTCCCTTCAATTGCCGCCGTCACGCAGTTCCTGACGGAAGCTGAGACTCACCGGGAACGGGAAGACTCTCCGAGAGGCCGTTAACGCAAACGGTCCGCCCGGCGAAGGCGAAACCGGGCGGACCGCAATTTGTCGAACGCGTGTCAGGGTGTCAGGCAACGAACGGAGTCTCAGGAGAGGCAGCCTGCCGAAAGCAGGGCCGGGTCTTCGACGCGGGACTGTCGGCTGAACCAGGGGGCGAGCGCCTGCACGAATGCGCCAGCGATGATCCGGTGGCCGGTCGGACCGGGATGCACGCCGTCGGGGATCAAGGTTTCCCAGCGGTCGTTTTCGCGGAACCGGTCGTAGACGTTGATGCAGTTCAGGTGGTTCTCGTCCGCCACCCGCCGGACCGTCTCGACGTACTCCCGCATGATCTCCGCCCATCCGCCGGTCGTCTGCTTCAGCCGCGGGGTGGGAGTCGCGAGAATCGGCTTGGCGTCGATTTCGCGGATCCGGTTGGCGAGCCGGGTGAGGTTCTCCCGATACTCTTCGGGTGCGGTGCCGGACCGTCCCCCGGGGGGCTGGGCATCGTTCAGCCCCAGCATGACGACGACAATATCCGGATGATGCGCCGTCACCATGCGGTCGAATCGCTTCAGCGCATATCCCGAATCGACGCCATCAAGAGCGCTGGCGACAACGTCGTGCTCCGGTCCCAACTGCTCGCGGAGCAGGTGAACATAAGAGGTGGTCGATGTCACGCCGCTGAACGGCGCTCCCACCGTGACCGAATCCCCAACCATCAGAAAGCGAAACGCCGACATAGTCATTCTCACAAGCAGGTGAGCCCGGGTGGAGCCAAAACGCTGCCGTGGGAATGGCAAGTGGCGCGCCAAACGTGATTGACACCCTTTCGGCGCCGATATCCCCCGGAATTCAGCAGTGAATCTGCTGAAATTAGAGAATGTACGGACATCTCTGGGCGGTGACTGCTGGGCGCCGACGCTTTCGGCGCCGACCACCGCTGTCGCTTCCCCCCCTTCGGCGCACCCGCTCGGCGCCTGTCGCACACGTCGTTGTAGAATTTACAGCACCGCAGGAAGGCTGGGTGATGCTCGCAACGTGCAGATCCAGGGGTGGATACACGAGATGCGGCAGGCAGGGTGTCCTCCGTATTCCGTTCGAATGCCGTACAGGTGGAGTTACGGGAGTTCCGGAAGAATATCCACACATGAGCCTGTTTGAATAAAAAGAGCGAAAGGGCGCCCCCTGAGGGGTCCATCGACCACGTGCCCCGTCGGACTCCCCCGAAAGTCAGAGGATTCGCAGACCTTTCGGCAATGCCTCGCCGAAGACCATCCCCTGCTCTTCCACGTCGAGCGTGCCCCCCTCCAGCACCAGCCTGGCGAAGTGCTCGGGAGCATCGGACCGCTCCAGCCAGTCGGCGACTTCCTGCCGCAGCGAGGCGGGGAGATCCCGATAGCGATCGTCAGTGCGGCGGGCGAGTTGCATCAACGCCAGTTGAAGCGTTGAATCACTCGACTCTTCTTTCAAGAGTTGCCGCACCCATTTCTGAACGACTTCGGCAGGGAGCACGCTGTTCAGCGGGCCATAGAGAGGAACCCGCGCCCCAAGCCGCCCCAGCGTCCAGATCAATGCCGGCCGCACACCTTCCATCTTCCTGCGGGGGAGCAGGTCGAGCACCATCGTGCCCAGCTCGATTTTCGCCGCCGGGTTGAGCAGTTCGAGCGAACCGAGCAGCCGCCACAACTCGGCGGCTTCGTGGGAGCTGAGACTGATGTCGCCCCCCTTCCCTTTTCCCGTCACCGATTGCCGATGTGTCTGCCGGATCGACGCCAGGAGCGGCTCCGCAAGCTGTTGCTGCTGGCCGGCAGTCAATCCCCCCGCGATCCGTCGCCAGAGGATCCACCATTCGGTGAGACACATGGTGGTCGCGTGGATGAGGCGTCCCTGCAGAACCCGCCGGGTCTCCGCGACGCGCCAGTCGTCCGCCGCGAGTCCATACCCCGGCCGCAATGAGAAGCCGGCGAGGTTCAGCCAGCGGGCTTCGTGGGCCTGGCTGCGCCGTCGCCCCAATTCGACCTCCATCAGCGCTTCCCAGAACCGCCGCAGCAGCGAGGTCGGCCAGTCGCGGCGACTCATGCCGGTGACTTCACTCAGCCGTTTCATGAGTCCCTCGGGTCGCGCCGTCCCTTTCGGGCCGAACGTCTCGTGGATCAGCTCGCGGCAGCGTTCCCACGTCTCCTCATCGACAAATCCCTCGCGTTCGGCAACCGCGTCATGGGCGACCCGATCGGTCTGCGTCGCCGAGCGCACGTCGAACTGCAGCCGCCAGCTGCGCCGGCCGTCGACTTCACTGCACCACAGGTCGAGCGTCCCGATCTCCGTGAGCCGGGCGTGCAACTCGACGGAGACGGTTCCGCTCTCCGCCTTGCGGCTGGTGCTGAGGACCGTCCGCATGGGAGGCAGCGGAGTCATCTGTTCCCGGTCGACCTCGACCAGATCGCCGGGGTGATCGGTGAGCCGCGTGCTCGAGAAGTACAGCGGGAACTCGACCGGTTCGGAAACCAGCAGGTCGAACCGCCGCTGGGTCAGATCGATGTCCTGCCCCGCTTCGGTTCCGGCGGGGACGAGACACACGGCGGTCGGCGTTTCCGTTTCGCCCGCCGCCCCGACACCGATGTAATACGTCCGCGCGAGTCCGGCGGCGATGCGGACGCCCTCGCCGCGGCGCACCAGACCGAAGTACGCGGCTCCGCGGGCGACCGCCAGGTCGAGCCGATCGTTGTCGAGAACAATCGGCGTCCAGTCGCGCCCCGCTTCATCGCTGGCGAACCACGAAGCGAGCACATCGACGAGCCGCTTTCGCAGCAGGTCCGAAGCGAACACGCCGCCGTTGAAGAGCACAATGTCGGGCCGCACCGGATCGTGTCCCGGAGGAACGTCCTCCTCCCGGGCCGCGATGTTGCGATGGGCCGTGAGGAATGCGGCGAGATAGCGCGTCATTGCCGGATCGGGTGCGTAGGGAAGGCCGAACTCCTGGAACCCGGAACGGCGGCTGGCCGGTTTCTCGTTCAGCCCGACGAACGGAAAGAAGCCTTCGAGAAGCAGTTCCCGGGCCTCGTCGCGTGTGACTTCCACCTGAAGTCCGCCGCCGATCAGCCGCGAACCGCCACCCCCGATGTTCACCGTCATCCGCTCGGGGCCGCCTTCGGTGAGGAGCGTTTCCTTCACGAAGCGGCACTGGTGCACGAGGATCGACCATTGCCGCGGTTCGAGCTTCCCCTCCCCGACGAGTTTGCGTTCGAGATGATGCGCCAGCGCCAGGTCGAGGTTGTCGCCGCCGAGAATCAGGTGATCGCCGACCGCGATGCGGTGGAACTGGACTTTCTCCCCCTCGCCGCGGCGGACACGAATCAAGGTGAAGTCGGACGTCCCGCCGCCGATGTCGCAGACGAGGATCTTCTGTCCCGGTTCCACCTGCTGGTCCCAGTCGTGGGCGTGCTTGTTGATCCACGCATAGAAGGCCGCCTGCGGTTCTTCGATCAGCACGACGCGCGGCAGCCCGGCCTGGGCGGCGGCTTTGACCGTCAACTCGCGCGCCACCTCATCGAACGACGCCGGCAGCGTGAGCACAATCTCCTGATCGGCGAGACGATCGCTGGGAAAATGCGCGTCCCACGCTTCCCGAATGTGCTGCAGGTAACGGCTGCTCGCATCAACGGGCGACAGCCGCTCGGCATCGGGGGCGCCGTGCCAGGGAAGCAGCCCGGCCGTCCGGTCGACGCCGGTGTGCGAGAGCCACGACTTCGCCGAGGCGACCAGCCGCCCGGGAACCTTCGCCCCCTGCTCGCGGGCGAAAACGCCGACAAAATAACCCGGTTCCTGCGTCTGCCAGGGAAGCTGCAGCGACTTCGGGGGGAACTCTCCTTCCGCGGGTTGATAGTGGAAGGAGGGAAGCGTTTCGCGGCTTTCGACCTGCCCGGGCGCCACCAGTTGCGGGATGGGAAAAGTCTCGATCCGTCGGGCTTCGATGCTGGTGTCGACGTAAGTGACCGCGGAGTTCGTCGTTCCCAGGTCGATGCCGACCACATAGCGGCTCGGCGAGTTTTCGGGCGACCGTGACTCCACGTTATTCCTCCGCGTCTTCGCGAACGCTGAACTCGAGCTTCCAGCGTTTGTCGGATTGCGTACTCACACACCACAGCTCAAACATGCCGAGCTCGGTAATTTTCGAATGGAACTTCACCGGCACATACGGCTCATCGAGATCTTCGTCGGCCGGCAGCATCGCTTCGAGCGAATCGGTCTCTTCGAGTTCGTCGGGGCTCCACGAAGTGAGCAATGTTCCCGGCCGGTCATCCTTGCGAACCGAGGAGCTGAAGAACCGGAACTGCGCCGGCTCACCGACGACCAGGCCGATCTCGTTCGAGGGAACATCGGTCTCGGTCCCCTCTTCCATGCCGATCGGCACCACGCACAATGCCCGCAACGGCCGCGGCGCTCCCGGAATGGCAAGCCCGGCGGTCTCGATGCCGACGTAATAGGCACGAGCCGTACCTCCGCGAATGCGCACGCCCCCCGACTGCTTGCTCCAGCCGTAATAAGCGGCCCCCTTCGCGACGGAGTGATCGAGATCGTGGGAACCTTCGAGAATCTGCGTCGGCGGTGCGTCGCTGGCCCAGCTTGCGAGCACATCGAGCAGCCGCGTGCGCAGCAAGTCTGCCTTGAACACGCCGCCGTTGAACAGGACATGCGTCGGCGCGACCGGCCCCGCTGCTCCTCCGTGCGCCTGCAGGAACGCGGCCAGGTGCCGCGTGACGGCAGTATCGGATTCAAAGGGAAGGCCGATATCCTGAAAGCCCGAGGCCCGCCGCCGTTGCGGACGATCGGTGATGTCACACTTCGGAAAAAAGCCTTCGAGCAGCAGCTGGCTGACCTGGTCGCGATCGACTTCGACCGAGACAGTTTTGCCGATCAGCTTGCTGCCCCTCCCGAGGACCGATATCGACTGCTTTGTCGGGCCCCCTTCCGAGAGCAGCGATTCCTTCGCCGCCCGGCACGAATGCCAGAGGGCGACCGACTGCCAGGGATCGAGATGAGTTCCCTTCGCGGAAAACAGCCCGGCGACATGGTGTGCGAGGGCGAGATCCATGTTGTCGCCGCCGACGAGCAGGTGATTGCCGACCGCGAGACGGTTCAGCACCAGCTCGCCATTCTCTTCCGAGACTCCGACGAGGGTGAAGTCGGTCGTGCCGCCACCGACGTCGCAGACGAGCAGCGTTTCGCCGACTTTCAGAATCCGCCGCCAGCGGTCGCCGCGATCGTTCAGCCACGCGTAGACGGCAGCCTGCGGTTCTTCGAGGAGCACGAACCCTTCCGGCAATCCCGCGGCGAGAGCGGCTTCCCGCGTCAGCTCGCGGGCACTCGCATCGAACGACGCGGGAACGGTCAGGACCACGTACTGCTCGGCGACGGGAGCTTCAGGGTGCGCTGCTTCCCAGGCCGAGACGATGTGTTCGAGATACCGCCGCGATGCGGTGACGGGTGAGACCTTCGGCACATCGGGAGGCGCGTTCCAGGGGAGGATCGGCTGATGCCGGTCGACCCGGCTGTGAGCCAGCCAGCTTTTCGCGCCGCCGACCGTGCGATCGGGAACTTCCGCCGACTGACGGCGGGCGAGTTCCCCCACCACGACATCCGCCTTCTTCATCCAGGGGACATCGAACGCGCCGCTTGCCCGTTCCTGTTCGAGCGGCAGGTAGAGAAACGACGGCAGGCTGTTGCGCGACTCGACCGTCCCGGCCGCCACAAGCTGCGGGATCGGCAACAGTTCGATGCGGGGCTCTTCCTCCCCCAGCGGAGTGTACGCAATGACGTTATTCGTGGTCCCCAGGTCGATTCCCAGGACGTATTTCGCGGTCATGGATCATTCCTCGGCATCCGATGCGGCAAGGGGCTTGCCCGGCGGAGCACTTCCCCCAGAGAGGCGGCGAACGCAACCGGTCGGCAGACGATGCGCACGGGTGCCCGTCAGAGTTCCACCTCGGCGGGGGCGACAACGAGCGCGGCCTTCTCGCTGCCGGTCCACTCCGGAAGCTCGCACATCGTCGCCTTCCAGCCATGATGCACCAGGCGTCCCCGGAACGGCGGCTTGCCGGTGACGTTTCCGGTCAGGCGATAGAATTCGGCATCGTCTCCGACTTCAACGATCGCTCCCTCTTCCGCGGTCGAGATCGGCTGCAGGGCGAACATGCGTGCAATCACCTTGCCGCAATCCCGGTGCACGTCGCGCGCCGCGGCCCCGATTTGCTCATCGGTATAGTCGTCGAGGCGTTCCTGGATGAAATCCACGAACCGGGCTTCGCGCTGCAGCGCGGCGAGGAAGGTGAGCGCTTCGCTGCGGACCGGACGTTTGGGGGCCGGAGGAGGCGGGACCGGTTTCGGGGGTGCCTCGATCGCGGCCGGTGCCGGTTCAGCCGTGAGTTCCCCTTTCAGCAGACGCTCAACCTGATCGGCCACATCCGCGTAAAACAAGGTCTTGAACCAGATCTTGATTGAAAGGATGAATCGTCGCATGCTGTCCCTCTTCCCCGGAAACGAACCGCACCGTCCGTGCGGACGCCTGAATGATAGTGGCCTTGCCCCCGCAGAGAAAGCGAGCGAAACGCCCTCCCCGACTACGGACCCGCGCCCGCTTGAACTGAATTCACCCTCGATCCAGGCGGGCCAGCACCGCGCCAGACTGCTCAAGCGGGGACGAATCTGCGGATGAACGTCTGTGGAACTGTTGTCCACAGTCGGGCCGTCAGGTACTTTGGAGGCATCGTGTCAGTTGGGCCACCCCTGCCGCAAGTCGACTCTCTCCCCCCGATTCCGCGAGGAATGTTTCATGACGAAGACACGTCGGCAACTCCGTTCGCTCGCCGGGTGGGGACTCTCTTTATCGCTGATGCTGCTGGCATTGGGGGCGTTCATCGCGGCGGACGTCCTGCGGGCCGAACCTGCGGGGAAGGACGCGAGCCGCGGAAAGCTGACGCTCCACCTCCGCACGCGGGTCGAAACCAAACCCGGCAGCGGCCGCTATCACGCCCTCACGACCCCGGTCGAGTGGGAAGCGGCGAAGACGGCCATCGTCGTCTGCGACATGTGGGACAAGCACTGGTGCGAGAAGTCGACCGAACGCGTGGCGCAGATGGCGCCCCGGATGAATGAAGTGATCCGCGCCGCCCGCAAGCAGGGAGTGCTGATCATCCACTGCCCCAGCGACACGATGGATTTCTATCGCGATACGCCGCAGCGTCGGCTCGCGCAGCAGGCGCCCCCGGCCGAGACAAAGGTGCCGCTGCAGCGCTGGTGCCGTCTCGATCCCGAGCGCGAGGGACCACTGCCGATCGACGACAGCAATGGCGGTTGTGACGAATGCGAGGGAGACGCCTGCAGGAGCTACAAGGCCTGGACCCGGCAGATTGCGACGATCGAGATCGCCGACGGCGACGCAATCACCGACAGTGCCGAAGCCTACAACCTGATGCAGCAGCGCGGCATCGAAAATGTGATCGTGATGGGCGTCCACACGAACATGTGTGTTCTCGGGCGCCCGTTTTCGATCCGGCAGATGGTCTATCAGGGAAAGAACGTCGTCCTCATGCGCGACATGACCGACACGATGTACGATCCCCGTCGTGCTCCCTATGTCAGCCACTTCACCGGCACCGACCTGGTCGTCGAACATATCGAGAAACACTGGTGCCCGACAATCACCAGCGTCGATTTCCTCGGAGGGGAAGAGTATCGCTTCCCGGCGGACAAGCGGCCGCATCTCGTGTTCATCATCGCCGAAGATGAATACAAGACCGAAGAAACCCTGCCGGAGTTTGCCAAACCGCTCGGCAAGCACTTTCGCGTGAGTTTCGTGTTCGGCAACGAGAACGAGCGGAACGATCTGCCGGGACTGGACGTTCTCAAGGATGCGGATGTGGCGTTCATCAGCGTTCGCCGCCGCATGCTGCCGGAGCGGCAGCTTCGCCTGATTCGCGAGTTCGTCCGCGCGGGCAAACCGGTGATCGGCATCCGCACGGCCAGCCACGCGTTTGCCGGCCGGGGAAATGAACAGCCCCCGGCAGGACATGCGGTCTGGAATGAATTCGATCCCGAAGTGCTCGGCGGCAACTACACCGGCCATCACGGCCGGGGGCCGAACGTCGAGATCAAGGTCGCGGAAAACGCCGCGGCGCATCCGATCCTGAAAGGACTCGACATCGGCCAACTGAAAGGTTTCGGCTCGCACTACAAGGTGAGTCCGCTGACAAAGTCGACGACCGCACTGCTCATCGGCACAATCCCCGATCACCCCAGCGAACCGGTCGCGTGGGCCAACACGCACAGCGGCGGGGGACGGGCGTTCTATACGTCGCTGGGACACCTGGAAGATTTCAAACAACCCGAGTTCTGCCGCCTGCTGCGAAACGCCGTCTACTGGGCCGCCGGTTTGCCGGTCCCCGAAGAGGCATCTCCCCAGACGGTGAACCAGTAGATTATTCGGTAAGCTATCCTTCGTTAACTTCCGACATACGATCGCGAGCGTTCTCCCACCGACGGCGATCATCGCGGCCGGTTCTGCCGACCGTTCCGCCAATGTCATCGATCATTCCTTGAGGACTGCACCATGCCGCGTCTGAGCGCCGTTTTGCTCACGGCTCTTGCCCTGCTGCTCGTCTCGACTCCTGTCACTCCCATCAGCGCTGACAGCAAACCTGCTGAAGGCGTCGCCAAATACGCCGACTGGACGATCCTGCCGGTTCCCGGCACCTGGGATGAACACACGGAGGGCGCCCTGGCCGACTATGACGGCTTCGCCTGGTATCGCTGTCTGGTGACCGTTCCCCGCGGCTGGAAGGACAAGGATCTCGCGCTCGTCGTGGCGAATGTCGACAACGCGCACGAAGCTTACTTCAACGGCAAGAAAGTCGGCGGCTCCGGCTCGTTCCCGCCGAACTATCAGAGCGGCCTCGCCGAACCGCAGCGCTACACCATCCCCGCCGCGATCGTCACACCCGGCGCGGACAATGTCGTGGCGATCCGGATTTACGATCACGAAGGCCGCGGCGGCTTCAAGGGGGCTGCTCCCGCCCTCATCGCCGGCGACAAGGGAATCGCCCTCAACGGCCGCTGGGAGTTCCGCATCGGCGACGATCTCGCCTGGGCGAATGAAACCAAGCGAACCGCCGTCGGCATCTTCTGGCGAATCGTCGACGCGAAACCGCTCGAACAGGGAGTGAATCCCGGCGACTCGATTCCCCCGGCGACGGCGGTCACCACCTTTACCGTCCCTTCCGATCTCAAGCTCGATCTCGCCGTCGCGGAGCCCGAAGTCCGTCAGCCGGTGTTCCTCAACTTCGATGAACGCGGACGGATGTGGGTCGTGCAGTTCCTCCAGTATCCGTATCCGGCGGGACTGAACATGATCAGCAAGGACGAATTCTGGCGGGCCGTGTGGGATAAAGTCCCTCCGCCTCCGCCGAATCACTTCGTCGGTGCCGACCGGATCACGATTCACGAAGACACCGACGGCGATGGCGTCTTCGACAAGCACAAGGTGTTCGTCGAAGGTCTGAACATCACCAGCGCCTGCTGCCGGGGTCGCGGCGGAGTGTGGGTGCTCAACGCCCCCTATCTGCTCTTCTATCCCGACCGCGATAACGACGACATCCCCGATGGCGATCCCGAAGTGCACCTCCAGGGCTTCGGCATGGAGGACACGCACTCGGTCGCCAACAGTCTCCGCTTCGGCCCTGACGGCTGGATCTACGGTGCCCAGGGAAGCACCGTCAGCGGCCACGTCGTCCGTCCGGGAAGCGACGAAGAGCCGGTGCATTCGCTCGGCCAGCTCATCTGGCGCTATCATCCCGAACTGCGGAAGTACGAGATCTTCGCCGAAGGGGGCGGAAACTCCTGGGCCGTCGAGTTCGACGCCAAGGGACGGATCTTCTCCGGCCATAACGGCGGCGACACCCGCGGCTTCCATTACGTCCAGGGGGGCTACTACCAGAAGGGCTTCACGAAGCACGGCCCGCTCTCGAATCCGTATGCGTTCGGCTACTTCGAGGCCATGGCGCATCACAGCGTCCCGCGGTTTACGCATAACTTCATCATCTACGAAGGGGCAGGACTCCCCGCCGACTATCAAGGCAGGCTGTTCGGTGTCGAACCGCTCCAGGGGCGTGTCGTGATGAGTGAAGTGGCCCCTGACCGCTCCTCCTTCAAGACAAAAGACCTGTCGCGGCCGGTGATCACGACCGATGTGCGTTTCCGCCCCGTCGAGATCAAGGCCGGGCCGGACGGGGCGATTTATGTCGCCGACATGTACGAGCCGCAGATCAGCCACCGCGAACACTTCGCCGGGCAGATCGACAAGGAGACCGGCCGCATCTATCGCCTGAGCGGCAAGGACACCAAGGCAATCGGCACCTTCGACCTGTCGAAAAAATCCTCGACCGAGCTCGTCGGGCTGCTCACGCATCCGAACAAGTGGTATCGGCAGACGGCGCTCCGCCTGATTGGCGACCGGAAAGATGCCTCGATCATCCCCCTGCTGAAGGAGAAGATCGACAGCAGCACCGGACAGGACGCCCTCGAATACTTCTGGGCGCTCTATCAGTCCGGCGGATTCGATGACGCCGTCGCCCTGAAGACGCTGCACCATGCCGATCCGTATGTCCGCCTGTGGACGGTCCGCGTGCTGGGGGATGCGAACGAAGTGACTCCCACGGTCGGCCGCGAACTGGGCGAACTGGCCCGCACCGAACTGCACGTCGAAGTCCGCGTCCAGCTGGCCAGCTCGGCGAAGCGGTTGCCGGCGGAAACCGCCCTGCCGATCGTTCGCAACCTGCTGACGCACGATGACAAGGACGATGTTTTCCTCCCGCTGCTTTTGTGGTGGGCGATGGAATCGAAGGTCGCCGACCATCCCGAGCTGGTGTTGCAGCTCTTCGAAGACCCGCAGACCTGGAAGCTGCCGACCGTTCAGGAGCATCTTCTCGACCGGCTGATGCGGCGGTTCGCCGCGAGCGGCAGCCGGCAGGAGCTTCTCTACTGCTCGCGACTGCTGGCCCTGTCACCGGGCGATGAATTCACCCGCAAGCTGATGGCCGGCTTCGAGGAAGCCTACAAGGGGCGTTCGCTCGCCGGGCTGCCGAAAGAACTCGCCGCCGCCCTCAGCAAGGCGGGAGGCGGCTCGACGGTCCTCCGCGTGCGTCAGGGCGAAGCCCAGGCGATCGAGCTCGCGCTGAAGACGATCGGTAATGAGAAAGCGAAGAACCACGAGCGGTTCGAGCTGATTCAGGTCTTCGGCGAGGTGAAAGAGCCGCGCTGCGTGCCGGTGCTCCTCACCGTGGCCGAGACTTCCTCCTCGGACGATCTGCGGATGGCCGCCTTGACCGCATTGCAGCGGTACGACAATCCGGAGATCGGCACGCGTGTCCTCGCGTTTTACCATCGGCTTCCGGTCGATGTTGTCGGCGTGGCCCAGACGCTGCTTTCAAGCCGTCGCCCCTGGGCAATGCAGCTACTTGCCGCGGTCGATGCCGGGCAGATCAAACCCGAATCGGTGCCGCTCGAAGTCGTCCGCAAGCTGACCGTTCACAAGGGGGATGAAATCGCCCGCCTGGTGTCGAAGCACTGGGGAGACGTTGAGGGGGCGACCACCGCCGAGATGCAGCAGCAGATCGAGCGTCTGCAAACCGTCCTGCAGACCGAAGGAGGCAACCCGCACGCCGGCAAGAAGCTGTTCATGGCGAGCTGCGGGAAGTGTCACGTGCTGTTCGGCGAAGGGGGCAAGATCGGCCCCGATCTGACCTCGTTCAAGCGCGACGACATCACCAACATGCTTGTCACGATCATCAACCCGAGTGCCGAAGTCCGCGAGGGCTTCGAAACGCTGCTCATCGTGACTGATGACGGCCGCACGGTCAGCGGGTTCCTGGCGGATCGGGACCAGCAGGTACTCGTGCTGCGGGGCATTGACGGGCAGGACGTGACGCTTGCCCAGGACCGGATCGAAGAGATCATCCCGCAGAAGAAGTCGCTCATGCCGGAAGGCCTGCTGAAGGACTTCACGGACGAACAGGTGCGCGATCTGTTCGCCTACCTGCGGAGTACCCAGCCGATTCGCTGATTCTCTTCACCCGACGTTCCCCAGGCAGACGGGCGGCCGCTGCACTCTGGCGGCCGCCCGATACCAATTTCGATTATCCGGGGAGAGTCCGGGGAAAATCTGTGCCGCCTTGCTCCCTCAAGGAGACGCGGTTGGCGCGGTTTTTTCAGCGAAGTCCTGACACATGTAGTAGGGGTGGCGTCTCTGAACGGGGTTCAATCTGGTCGCGCGACTGCCAATTTGTGGAGATTGACGCGGGAGCCAGTGGACATTCGCTCATACCCCATGCGGAACTCCCGGCATTTCCCGAAGACTCGTCGACCTGCGCTCCCCTTTGCATGAGGGAGATCTGTTCAAGAGTGTCCAGCACATTCCATAATGGTTAGGGAGCGGGCCCGGCTGCATGTAGCGCCGGATCAAGCCTGCGGCGGCAAAACGGAACGGACGTACGTATGAAAGGGCGGTCGTGACGCACGCGGGCAGGCCACTGTCGCGAACCGAATGGGACGGCCTCCTGCAGGCCGCCCGGGGAGGTGATCCAGACGCGGTCCAGCGCCTGCTGGAGACCTACCGCGACTATCTCCACATGGTGGCGCGACGGGAGATGCCGCCGAATGTGCAGGGCAAGCTCGGCCCTTCCGACATTGTTCAGGAGACGCTCGTCTGCGCCCATGCCCAGTTCTCCCAGATTGAACTGCACTCGGAGCGGGCGCTGGCCGGTTGGCTTCAGCAGATCCTGCGGAGCCGGCTGGTGGACCAGATCCGCCGCTACCAGTCCCAGAAGCGCGAGTGTTCCCGCGAACAGGAGCTGACCGATCCGCTGCCCGAACTGGATGTCCGCTCCCCGCTCAGCGAACTCGTGCGGCGGGAAGATCTGGAACGTCTCCGCGAGGCCATGACCCGCCTTCCGTCACAGGACCAGGAGCTGATTCGCCTCTATCACGAAGAGGGTTTGAGCCTGGGGGAAATCGGGCGACGGGTGCGCCGGCATGCACAAACCGTCCGTCGCCGTTTGCGGCAGGCGCTGCATCGACTCGACCGGGAACTGAAGTAAAGGACCGTAGCGACGTGACCGACGGACTGACAGATCCGCAGTCGATCCCCCCCATCTCGGCCGACGGACACACCATCCGAACCAGCAGCGAACCGACGAACGTGCATTACGAGCTCGGCGATTCCCTCGCCGACCTCGAATGCGTCCGGCTGCTGCAACGTGTCTGGCCCCGCCCGGCGGCGGAAGCCCCGCATCCCGACTCCGCCCCGGAGCCAGCGACCGCCGATGAAGCCACCGCCCCGATGTACATCGGCCGCTTCCGGATCGAACGGCTGCTCGGGCACGGCGGGTTCGGCGTCGTGTGGCTCGCGACCGATCCGGACCTCGACCGGCAGGTCGCCCTCAAGATCCCGCAGCCGCACATCCTCGTCACGCCCGAGCTGCACGAGCGTTTTGTCCAGGAAGCGCGGGCGGCGGCGATGCTCGATCATCCGCACATCGTCCCGATTCACGAGATCAACACCTCCGGCCCGGTGAGCTACATTGCCGCCGCGTACTGCCCGGGGACCAACCTCGAACAGTGGATCGCGCAGCAGACAGCCGAAATCCCCGTCGACACCGCTGCCGAGCTGGTCGCCCTGCTCGCCGAGGCGATGCAGTACAGCCACGAACGGGGTGTCCTGCACTGCGATCTGAAACCGAGTAACGTGCTGGTCGTCCCGCACGAACCAGCATCTGCACCCGCCAATGTGCGACTTCCCTTCACGCCGCGGCTGACAGACTTCGGGCTCGCCAAGCTCCTCGAACAGAGCCTGCTGCAGACGCGGACCAGCATGGTGCTGGGCACGCCCGCCTACATGGCTCCCGAACAGGCCAAGGGAAAGCTGCGGGAGATCGATGCCCGCACCGATGTCTACGCCCTCGGGGCGATCCTCTACCAGTTGCTGACGCATCGCCCCGTGGTCGACGGCGAAACGACGTTCGATATTCTCGAGCGGGTCCGCAATCAGGAACCGGTCCCGCCCTCGCGGATCCGCAGCAGCGTGCCTCGCGACCTGGAGATCATCTGTCTGAAGTGCCTCCAGAAAGATCCGCTTCACCGCTATCAGACGGCGGGAGAGCTCGCGGCGGATCTGCGGCGGTTCCTGAATGGCGAGCCGATCGCCGGGCGGCCGCTCAGCCTCGCGCAGCGCTTTGGCCGCTGGGTGCGACGTCCGCAACGGGTGCGCGATGCGGGGCTGGTGATCGCGATGGTGAACGTCGGCGTGGCCCTCTGGACGGTGATTTCCACCGCCGCCCTGATCATCTGGAACGTGGTCCCGACTGATGTGCCGGGACAAATGATGCTCCAGGCAGTCGCGCTCGCGAGCGTGCTGCACCTGCCGCTCGTCTTCCTGGGCTGGAAGATTGCCAACGGCTCGCGCGGGGCGCTGCACCTGACGTTCGGGATCATCACCGCCCTGGCGCTCTTCCTGGTGGCCTGCCTCGAAAAGTGGGTCACCCCCCCGTTCGGCACTGCGTACAACGACAGCTTCGCCCTCACGACCGTCTTCATCCTGCTCCTGATCATGTCGATCGGCCAGCTCATCCTGCTGACCTTCGCGTGGATTGGAGGGGGGGGGGAATAGGCTGTAGGCTTTAGACTGTAGGCTTTAGGTACGAAAGCGTTTAGCCGCGTCCCATCGGGACGCGTCCTCGCGGGGTTGAGCACCGAATGCGCGCGTCCCGTTGGGACGCGACTGCACGCATTCCGTACCTACAGTCTCCGGTCTCCAGTCTCCAGCCTACCTCACCTTGCCCCCCCCGGCGCACCACTGTACTATCGTAGTAGTACAGGAGAACGGCGTGCATTTTCATGTCGACAGCGGCAACGGGATTCCGATTTACGAGCAGATCTCGCGGCAGGTGAAGTTTGCCGTCGCCGCGGGGATTCTGCCGGCCGCCGAGCTGATTCCGTCCGTGCGCGAGCTTGCCCGGCAGCTTGCCGTGAATCCGAATACGGTCGCCCGCGCTTACCGCGACCTGCAGACGGAAGGAGTGCTCGAATCGGTGCGCGGCGAGGGGCTGCGAGTCACAGCCAGCGCACGCGAACTGTGTCGCAATGAACGGCTGCGGCTCGTGCGCGAGCGATTGCGGAGCGTGCTGCGGGAGGCGGAACAGGCGGGACTGACGCGAACCGAGCTGCGGACCCTCTTTCGGGACGAGCTCACGCACCTGGACCAGGAGGAGGCTCTGTGACCGACGTCTTTTCCCTGACGGAAGTCAGCAAGCATTTCGGACGCGTCGCTGCCCTCGATCGCGTGAGCCTCACCGGCCAGCCCGGGCAGGTCTTCGCGCTCCTCGGCGAGAACGGCGCGGGCAAGACCACCGCCATCCGCATCCTGCTGGGGCTGCTCCAGCCCGATGCCGGCCGGGCGACCGTGCTGGGAATGGAAAGCACTCTGCAGGGGGAAGAAATCCGCCGCCGGGTGGGCTACGTTCCCGATCGCCCGACTCTCTACGAGTGGATGACGGTCGGTGAGATCGGCTGGTTTGCATCCGGTTTCTATCCCTCGGGCTATCTCGCGAAGTACCGCGAGATGGTGGCGCAGTACCGTCTCCCCGAGGACCGCCGCGTGCGCGACCTCTCGAAAGGAATGCAGGCGAAGGTCTCGCTCGCGCTCGCGATGGCGCACGAACCGCCGCTGCTCGTGCTCGATGAACCGACGTCAGGTCTCGATCCGCTGGTGAGGCGCGAGTTTCTGGAGGGCATGGTCGATGTCGCCGCGACCGGACGCACGGTCCTGCTGTCGAGCCACCAGATGAATGAAGTGGAGCGGGTTGCCGACGTCGTGGCGATTCTGCGGGAAGGGACACTCGTTCTCTGTGCGCCGCTTCAGGAGTTGAAGGAGCAGGTCCGCGAACTCACCGTGACCGAACATGACATCTCGAGGGCCCCGCCCGAGTTGCCGCCCGAAACCACTCTGCTCGCGGCACAGCGGCAGGATCGCTCGTGGCGGATGCTCGTCCGCGATGCGCCAGCCGACATCACGAATCGTTTACGCGGGCAACCGAATGTTGCCCACGCACTCAGCCGCACGCCAACGCTCGAAGAGATTTTCGTCGTGGTGATGCATCCGGACCGGTATTCCGTTCCTGCGGTGACGGACGAGGTCCAGCCCGCCACCCGCGCCCAGGAGCCGTGACCATGAACATCTTGCCGGTGATGCGGCGGATCGTCTGGAAAGAGTTCCGCAGCCAGTGGCCGCTCGGGCTGGGGCTGCTCGGGCTGTCGGTCGGTTGTCAACTGCTGCTGCGGCTGATGTTTCGTGAAGATCGGGACTTCGCAATTCTCGCGGAGAGCCTCGCGACGTGGATTCCCGGCTGTTATGCGATTGGCAGCACGGCGGTACTGTTCGCCGCCGAGCGGGAGGAGCGGACCTTCAGTTTCCTGCAGCGACTCGCCGCCCCTTTCGCGCCGACGGTGGCCGCGAAGCTGGGTTTCACGGCCATCACTGCTTTCGCGTTTCAATGCATGCTGATCGGAACAACGCTGGCGATGGGGGGCGGGACAACGTCGCGGGCAGTGTTGCCTCAAGTTCCGACCATGTTCCTGGCCACCGCCGAGCTGATGGCGTGGGGCGTCCTGGCTTCGCTGCTTACCGAGCGGACCTTGAACGCTGTCGCGCTTGCGGTGTTCGCGATCATCGGTGAAGGGGCGCTGATTTACGTTCTGCTGGATCGGACCCGGGCCTGGAAATCAGACGCAGTGATCCACCTGCGCGAGTTTCTGCTGGTCATGCTGATTGTCGTCGATCTGGTCCTCGCGCGACGCTGGCTGCAGGACGGGCGCTGGAGGTGGAACTGGCGGGAACGCCTCAGGCATCGCCACCGAAGAAGAACGCAATTCCCCGAGACTCCGGCAGGGGGAACGCCCGGACGCCGGGAATGGCGGCGACTCGTCTGGCAGGAGAAGCGGCACGCGGCGGGATGGACCTGGGGCATCTTGACTGTGGGAATTGTGCTGATTCTCCTCGCGGAAGTCGCCTCAAGGCTGTCACACTCGCTGTTCGCATTGTGGATTCTTCCCGTGATGATTCTGGGACTGGCGCCGTTTTTCTTCGGGCTGATGAGTTTCCGAAGCGAACAGCAGAACCAGCAGTTCCGGTTTCTGGCCAACCGCGGCGTCTCCCCGGGATTGATCTGGGCCAGCAAACAGCGGGTGTGGCTCGTTCGGACAGTCACAGTTCTGTTTCCGCTAATGGCCGCCCTCTCCGCCGTGTTCCTCGATCTCGAGGGTTGGACGATGGGCGAAATTGACGATTTCCCCACTGTCGTTCAACTCGCCCTCGGGGCATTGCTGGGGTATATCCTCTGGGCTCTGGTGAACTACAGCGTCGGCCAGTGGATGTCGATTTTCTTCTCCCGTTCGGTCCCTGCATTCCTGGTCGGTGCGGCACTGCTCGCGATCATCGGTGTCTGGTCGGTCGAGATGTTCTGGTTAGAGGTGCCTGCCTGGTGGTCGGTCGGCCTGATTCCTCTGTGCCTGCTCGGGGCCACGTTTCTTCAATGCCGCGACTGGCTGCTGGAAGCCTCTTCGCGAAAACGCATCGTGAACTTCGCAGCCACTCTTGCCGCGCTGCCGCTGCTCCTGGTGCCTCTGGTGGCGACCTATCGAGTCCTGAGCGTTCCCGGCGTGAATTTGCAGCGGTTCGAACCGCTGCTCCCGAAGATCGAACCGCAATCCCCACAATTGCGGGATCTGATTGACGAGCTGCGCGTGGCCGGATCACAGATCAGCCCTTCACCGAGAATCTCTGAGGAAGAACCAGGCCTCTCCGCGGGCTGGCAGTTCGCCACCGGGCAGCAGCGCGCCTGGGTGACCGAAAATGCCGGGAGCATCGACACCTTGATTGCTTTCGCCGAGCGCAGCACGGCAATCTCTCCGCAATTACCTGTCAGCCGAGGGGGATTCGAGCTCGAAAACCAGTTTCGTCTGCCTGACCTGCTGCGTTTGCTGATGTTTGACGCGCGCCGCCTCGAAGCCGAGGCAGATTTCGATGCGGCTCTGGAGCGCTATATCGCTGCGTTGCGGCTCTGCCGTCTGAGTGCGCTGACCGGTGCGGATTTCCAAGCGTGGTGGATGGGCTCGCTCTATGAATTGATGGTCCTGCGCGAGGTTCCGCTGTGGGCCGACCATCCGCAGCAATCATCCCCGTCCATTCTCGCGGGAGTGGCGAAGATTGAAGCCGAGCTGGAGCGATATCCGACCGCCGATGTAGCCCTCTGGATCGAGTACCTGTGGAACCGCGAGCAGATCCTCAAACGCGATCCTGACTGGTATCAGGTCCTGCTGAATCTCGACAAGGATGATTCCGTGTTGCGCCGGGTGCGCCGCCAGGTGTACGCGTATCTTCCCTGGGAACGGCTGCGGGGGTTACGTCTTCAGCGGGTCCAGTTCTCCACACAGATGGAAGGGCTGTACTCGGTCTATCAGGGGCTGGGAAATCCCGGCCATGACTTGGGACGCTGGTTTCTCGAGTATTCGAAGAGGGACCACGAGTCGGTCGAACCGTGGTGGCGGCTGGAAACCCCGTGGGACGATATCTTTCATGGTTACAACAAACATCCCGCGCGCCTCCTGATTTCGCGCGCGACCAATGTTCGCGGGCATCTGCTCGCCCTGGTGCTGATCGCCTGGCGGCGCGAGCATGGCGCGCTCCCCGCCACCCTCGATGAAGTGAACGGCTATCACTGGCCGACGATTCCTCGCGATCCGTGGAGCGGCCGCAATTTCGAGTACCTGCCGCAGGGCTTTCCCCTGCCACTCGCTTCCTGGCAGCCGCTCCCGTACGGGACGGGAGGACGGCCCGCCCGATGGGAAGATGCCGCGAGCCCTCCGCAGCCGCTGTTATGGACTGTCGGTGAAGAGGACGTCCGCATCGTTCCCGTACAGCATTCCTTTCCCCTGGGGAAGATTACGTATGCCGCGACGACAGCCAGAGGTGCACCGCGGGGAAGAATGGGGCACCCGATCCCGGAAGGCATGGGGCACCCGATCCCGGAAGGCACACGGCTCCCGGCAGTGTTCCTGATCCCCGCGAATGAAAAACGCGAACCCGGAGATGACTGAAGGGCGAAGTCTCATCCCAGGCGCAATCACAGCCCTCGCTGTGCGAACGTCGAAACGTGCCTCGCCAGCGGCGGCATTCCCAGCTTGTGCCGCACGGCGTTCGCGTCGTCGGCCGTGATGTGATAGATCAGGATCGTATACCCCACGCGATCCACCGGGGTGAAGTGCCGGAAGTAGGCGTAGTACGGCTTGTCTTCGTCCCAATGCGTGTAGCCGTACACGTGATTCACGCTGACGGCGTACCAGCCCGGCTGCGGGCCGAGTTCGAGGAGGTTGTGTTCGGTTTCCTCACCGGGAATCAGCCCGGGCGGCGTGGTCTCGAACTCCAGCCCGGCGAGTTGCGGATGCACGAAGCCGAAGTACGCGAGATGCAGCGGCCGCGCGTCGGGATGGTCGTCGTACCACCCTTTCAAATGCAGCAGGTCCTGCCCCCAGTCGATGTTCGCATCGAGCAGATGCTCCGGTCCTCTCTCCGGGCCTCCGGCCAGCTCGTTGAAGTACGAGAGGCTGTGCGGCACGACGCTCAGACTGCTGATGATCGAGAAGCTCAACAACAGCACCGCGACGCGCGCCACCCAGCGGCTGCGCAGATCGACTTCCTCCGCAATCTGGCCGAGCCACACGAACGCGAACGGAAACGCCGGCAGAAGATACCGCAGATAGCGGTTGAATCCCGTCTGCGAGCTCACGAGAACGAGCACGGCGACGCAGGGAGCCAGCACGACAAGTTCATGACGCCACCGCCGCGGCGCTCCCCAGCCGAGCACGGCACAAACGATCGCCAGCCCCACACAAAGCAGCGTTCCCAGCGGAACCTTGACGCCGATCGCATAGAGGTAGTAGTACCACCAGCCGCCGAGCTTCAGTTCGCCGCGCAGATACGACCACTTCCGCCGTTCGAAGTCGGACTTCTGCATGTCGATTCCGCGGACATAATTTCGCGGCAGCGGGATCGGCACTTCCCCCAGCGCCGTGTCATCGAAGCGGTTGCCGACCGCCCGCGGCTCTGTCTGGCCGTTGAGCGTCTGGCTGACGAACTCGAAATCTTCGAGCGGCGTGAACGTCCCTTCGAAACCGTATCCGACGTTGATCGCGTACACGGCGAGCAGCAGGATCGCCGCCAGCTGGAGGGCTTGCCGTCGCCATTCCCGCCAGTCCCGTCCGCGAGACGAAGCGAGCGCATCCAGAAACCAGAGCAGCGGCCACAATCCAAACAGAATGATCCAGGTCGTCTTCGTCAGCTCGGCGAGCCCGAGCATCAGCCCGGCCAGCAGCGCACTCGGCCAATCCTTCCGCTGCAGCCACCGCCAGAAGGCGTAGCCGGCCCCGATCCCCAGCGCTGCGGCCCCGGCATCGGGCGTAATCATCGCCGCGTTCCCCAGCACATTCGGGGAGAAGCACCAGAGGGCGAGCGCCATCAGCCCCGCGCGGTCGCCGTACAGTTCGCGGCCCCAGCGAAAGCAGAAATAGCCGCCCAGAAGGCTCAGCGAGATGCAGGCCCAGTGCGCGAGCATGAAATACCAGAACGAATCGGAACCGTTCGCGTAGAGAAAGGCGGTTCCGATGGCGAACTCCGAGCGTTCCCACGGTCCGGGATTGAAGCCGCTCCAGTCGGTGACCGGACGGGCGAAGAGCAATGGGATTGTCGCCACCATCCGCACGAGCGGCGGGTTCACGTGATAGAGATCGAAATTGGCGAACTGCCAGTGGCTCAGCCCGGCGGGAAGATGCCCCACCTCGTCGAGGGTCGGGCTGTTCCGCGCGCCGATCCAGGCGAGCAATCCCGCATGGATGAGGAGCATCAGCACCGCGGCGACGGGCACCCAGCGCGGCTTTCGATCCAGAGCCACTCCCTCCGGGAAGCTCTCAGCGTTCATGGTCACACCATCTCACCACGCAATCCTTGCCGGGGAGAACGGCCAGCGGGGCATTCGCGGCGAAACCGATTGCGTGCGCCCACCCCGCAGGGCGCACGACGAAGAGAACAACGCAAACCGGGTGAAAGAACCCCTGCCGGCACCACTCTGACTTCGAAGAACCCTTTCCGCCGGCTCTTCTCGAGAGCTCCTCCCGAAATCCGCGGGCGGCATGTGCCGCGAAATTTCGGGCGGCGATTTATACCCGAGAAGCAAGAAACGCATCAAGGAGGAAAATCCCGCAGCCTCCGGCCTTTATGACTCTCGGAGACGGAAATGAGGCGGTGCTTGCCCGTGTCGTCTCCCCCGGGGCTTCCTTCGTCCGGCCCCGGCCCCGCGCGGCTGTACCGCGCATTGAAGTTCGTTTGGCATCACGGTTGCTCTTCCTCACGGCGGTGACGGGGCAGGGACGACCAGGGCCTGTTTTTACCGTTTCCTGGGACGAACTCGCCTCCGAAGGAGAACGGTGGCAGGAGGCGGGGGTCGTGCGTGTCTCATCACTGCAGGAGCTTGTTCCACAAGCTCGCAACCCCTGGCGCTCTCCCGAGCGCCAGGGGTTTTTTCATGCGCCCGGATGAACCAGAGGCGGTGATTGCGCGAGTGACAATGTCGGGCAAGCGCGGGCGCTGACCGCGCGCCGGTCAGCCGCCGACAGCGGGGCCGCGCTTCCATCAGCGCCGGCTTGCGGCAGGGTTGGTGGGGAACCTCCGCAGCCTCATCTTCGACACAATCGCGCCAATCGTCTGCACACACACAATCGTTTCCCGCAAGGTGGTTCTCCTCCCTGAGTGCGGCAGGCGAAGCGAACAGGCGGCCCATCCTGCCGGAACAAGCGGGAATTTCTGCGGCTCCGTCCCGGCGCGTTCAATCCGTCTTCTCGAACCCGCCGGCGTGAGCTATGGTTTGACGTGCAATTGCGTCGGACGCGGGCTAGCGTTCAGTGGGCAGGGCGCCGACAGCGGATCTGAGATGAAATTTGCCATGAAATCCTGGGGGCAGCCGCTTTCCTGGCGGGTGATACTGACGATTTTGCTGGCCGCAATGACTCCCCCCATCATCGCGGCCCTCTACATTATGTACCCCCCGCCGAAGATTCTTCTCGACGCGATGTGGCTCGAACGCAAAGCGTTGCTCGAAGAGTTGCAGACCGAGGCCTGGGAGAATGCGCGCGCGCACCTGCGGACCTGGCAGAGTCTCGCCGGTCGCCTCCCGACCGCGACCCGCCTCCGCGACGGGAAACTCGCCGCCGAAGCCGAGGTGCCGACCCTCGCCCTCCAGGAAAGTCTCGCCGCTCTGGAAGACGCCCTGCTCAGCGGCGACGGCTCGAAGATTCGCCACCAGGCGGTTGAAGCGTTTGAGCGGCACCGCCTCTGCGCGGCCATCTATCACGCACTTCCGGTCGAAACGACACAGGCGGAAGTCCACACTTCCGCGAGTGCAGGTGCAGAGTGGCGTGAGATGCCGTCCGGAGAGCCGCGTCCGACCCTCGCGATCGCCGTGCTGCCCGACCCGCAGGCAGGCTGGAACCTGAAGCTTCAGACCTCGAACTTCCGCTTCTCCCCCGGCAATGTCAGCCGGGCGCACATTCCGGGAGAAGGATACGCCCGCCTCACCATTGATCAGGGCCCCCGACTGCGGATCTATGGGGAGTGGTACCACATCCCCGAACTCCCCCCCGGCACGCACACGTTGAAGGTCACACTCTGCACGAATGACCACGCCGCGTATACGATCGACGGCGCACCGATCACCGCCGAGGCCAGGGTGACCGTTGCCGGGCCAGTATTTCCTCCACGCGGCGCGCCTGCCGACTGAGCACTCGGCCCCGCGCGGCCCTTCTCAGCCCAACCGGGACGAACACGCAGGATTCGCCCGCTGCGCCCTTCTCGCGCATCATGCGGACCGATTGACCCCCGCACCTCATCGTTGCTAGGCTGAGCCACGCACGGCAGCGACTCGTCTCTTCCATCTCGCCGCTGCCAGCGTGCGTCGTCACCCTTGTCCGTGCCGCAGGCGGCCCGGTTCCGCGCTTCGCGCGATTCGCTTCAGCTTGCGGTCCCTGATTGACATCCTGGCTTTCCGGAGCATTCGCATGCCTGTCCGCCCCTTTGCAGCGAGTCTTCACTGTGCTTGCGTTCCGCTCTGCCGCAGCACTCTCCTGCTGCTGGTCCTGAGCGGACTCGTCCTCACGACAACTGCTGTCACCGCAGACGAACGATCCAGGGAGCCCTCGCCATTGACCAGACATCACGGAAAACTCGATGAAGAAAGCGGTGCCTCGGCCGCGGTCGTCGTGGCGGATACGCCGCTGCTGCATACGAAACAGTTCCTGCCGCTCGACGACACGGGGAAGGTCCTGCACTCCGGCGCGACGGAGCGGCAGTTCGATCACGTCTGGCAACAGCTTGAGACTCTGCTCGCCCGGCACCCGGGTGCGGAGCTCGTCAAGCTGAACCTTTATGTGGCCGGAAATGATGCAGCGGACACCGTCCGGAAAGCCCTGCAACCACGTCTCAAGGAGCGACGGCGGGCGGCGGTGAGCTTCGTCGTGACCAGACTCCCCGGCGGTGCCGATGTTCACGTGGCTCTCGATGCGGTCGTCGCCCTTCCTGCGTCAAAACCCGTGACCGGAGAAAATCAGGATGCGAACTCAGTCGCGATCCACGGCGAACAGGAGAGCACTGTTGCCAGCGTGATGCCTCCGGGGCGGAGAGTCTACATCTCCGGCCAGGCGGAGAAGGCATCCGGTCTGGCCAGCGCGACGCGCGAGACGCTGGAGAGCCTCGACCGCACTCTGCAGTTTCTGAAGCTCGATCGCCGCCGTGATGTCGTGCAGATCAAGGCGTTCCTGCATCCGATGTCAGAGGTCGCGACCGTCTACGAAGAAGTGGCGAAGTTCTTCCCTTCCGGGCGGATCCCGCCCGTCGTGGTCGTCGAATGGGAGTCTTCGCTGCCGATCGAGATTGAGATGATCGCGCACGGCGGTCCCGCGGTCGCCGAAGGACCGCTGCTCGAATATCTGACACCCCCGGGGATGACTGCATCGCCGGTTTTCAGCCGTCTCGCCCGCATCAACCGTGGTCCGAGCCTCTACATCTCCGGCCTGTACGGGTCGCAGCCGGAAGCGAACGAGGAAGTCACCCCCCTGTTCGGAAAGCTCACGGAGATCCTCGGCGACACCGGGAGCGACCTGAAGCATCTCGCGAAGGCGACCTATTACGTCGCCACCGATGAAGTCAGCACGGCGCTGAACCAGCTCCGCCCCCGTTATTACGATCCGGCCCGTCCACCGGCCGCTTCGAAGGCACAGGTGCAGGGAGTCGGCCAGAAGAATCGTAACCTGACCATCGACATGATCGCGGTCCCGCGCGAAGAGTGATGACCGGCTGCTGCGGGCCGCGGCTCCTGGAAAGCTGCGGCCCGCTCCCGCTCCTGCGAAAGACAAGTTGCCTGGTCCCGGTACGTGGTTTGCAATCCGTCGTTCGGAACGAGGCAGGGGTGCGTCCCTGCCGGACAATACGAGTCTCACTCAGGAGAGGTCAGTCATGACGAAGAAACGCACCCTGGAAGATGCCTTCCACGAAGAATTGCGCGACGTGTTGAGTGCCGAGAAGCAACTCAGCCAGGCCCTGCCGCGATTGGCCAAGGCGGCCTCGAACGAACAGCTCCGCGAGGCACTGCTCCATCACGCCGAAGAAACCTCTCATCAGGTCGACCGGCTCGAACAGGTCTTTGAACTGATCGACAAGAAGCCTCGCGCCAAGCGCTGCGAAGCGATGGAAGGGCTGGTCGAGGAGGGCAAGGAGCTGCTGGAGACAGATGCCGAGCCCGAAGTGCTCGACGCGATGCTGATCGGCGCTGCACAAAAGGCCGAGCACTACGAGATCGCCACCTACGGCACGCTCTGCACGTGGGCCGAATGCCTGGGCTTCGACAAGGCTGCCGAACTGCTCAAGGCGACGCTCGAAGAAGAGAAGATGGCGGATGAAAAGCTGACAGAGATCGCGGAGTCGATCAACCAGGCCGCTCTCGCGGGCAAGTAAGGTCGGGCAACCTTCAGCGAGCGACCATGTCTGGGTGGCCCGGCAAACCGGCGGGCCGGGCCACCCCGGGATGGGGGATTCTTCATCTCTCCCCTGCCCTGCAGTCCGATTCACACAGCGCAGATCTCTGTTCCTGTCGCGGCGCCCGCCGGCCGGGCATGATCAGCAGCGCGAACCAGCACTCTTCGCGCTCCCGGCAGCAGCACTCCCCTCACCCGGTACGCCACGTCGGAACAGCCAGTCCGGGGTTCCCTGCCGATTGTGGTGCAGCTGAAATCCCCGCTCAAATCCCCAGTGGAATACGAAGCTGTCGGCGATCTGAAAGATTCCCCAGCCGATCAGCAGAGCCCCGTCAGGATGCGGCCGTTCCACTCGCCTTGCGGTATCCGCCCTGCCCGCCACAGCAGCCCCAGGCCGATCAGGATAATCGACCACATCCCCCCCTTGAAAACTCCGTCCGGGAACATAGGGATCACGAGGCTCGCGAAGTCCCGGAGAGGGAGTCGCTCCGCAATCAGGTGATGCCCTTGCAGGAGCATGTGCGGCACGATGCCGTCGAGGAATCCGCCGAGCCCGATTCCCGGCATCACGCCGGCGGAAAGTAGCGGGCTGCGGCGCACGGACGACGCCCCTCCTCCCGCACCTGTCTGCAGTCCGGCGGATCGCAGCGGCCAGTGGTCGACCAGATGGAAGGCGAGCGCAACCGCTACGAGCAGCGGAATCGCCAGCGCGACCTGAACGAGCGTCACCCCGAACTGGTCATCAAAGACACCCGCCCACACCTGCGCCCACTCCTGACACTGCGGGCATGCCTCGCAGGTGACGCCCCCAGCAGCAAGGTGACCCGGACACAACCAGCGAGAAGCCTTCGCAGCATCAGATTTCCTCACCGGGCGACAACGGGAACGTGCCGAAACCCCTGGCGGTTTGCAGGCGCCAGGCCGCGACATCTGCCTCGACGCGAAGCTCAATGCGCGCAGCGGATGCAGTGTGAAGGGAGGTAGCTCTCCGCTGGAAATGACTTTTCCGTGCTCTCCGCATCGCAAGCTCGTCACTCTTCCTGAAACGGAAATCACGACTCTCCTGATGCTCACCTGTACCTGGGTTCCGCTCCCCAGTCCTCGGGGAGGAGTGGGACTGATAACACTCTCAGGCGGATCGCGGGCAGGAGTGCGGGCGGTTTCCGATGGTCGAGGCGCAGGGACCTCGCGAGAATATCCACACTGGTGCGGACGGCGGTGTCTCCGCGACGGCTCGGTGAGTTTTCTTCAAGGAAGGCGGAAGTTATGCAACGCAGATCTCGGTTGTTCGGAGTCGCGAGTGTCGCGCTGCTCGCCCTGGTGGCGAACAGCGTCGCCTTTGGGCAGGCAGGCAATCAGAACGATCCGCGGGCGCGGGACGCAAATCAACGGCAGCCACAGGCTCCCCCAGGCGCTCAACAGGGAGCACAGCCGGAATCCCAGGCACGACCGGGCCAGGCAGGTGCTCAATCGAGCAGTGCTGATGCGCAGATCGCCACCTGGATTGCGATCGGCGACAAGATGGAAATCACCCTCGGCCAGTTCGCCGCCGAGAACGCGACCACCAGGGAGGTCAAGGAGTTTGCCGCGATGATGGTCAAGGACCATACCCAGTCGCTGCAGCAACTCCAGCAGTTCGGCGCTCAGGTCCAGCCGCCGCAGCAGGGGGGACAGGCGCGCGCCGGTCGTGCTACCGACCAGCAGCAGCAGATCACGGCCCGCCGGATTCCTCAGCAGGGGGGCCCGGCAGGCGGACTGGATCTGCTGCAGGTGAAACAGCAGATCGGCGAACAACTCACCCAGGCCGCTCTGAAGGAACTTCAGAGCAAAAAGGGAATCGAGCTCGACACGTGCTTCATCGACCAGCAGGTGGTCGCGCACATGGAGCAGCTGCAGACGCTCGACGTCCTGAGCGAGCAGGCCTCCGACAAGCTCCAGCCAGTGCTCCAGAAAGAGATGGAGTCGGTCAAGCAACACCTCCAGCACGCGCAGCGGATCTCGGAGATGCTCCACCAGCAGGCGGGTGCATCCGGCGCCCAGCAGCGGCAACCGCAGTCGCCGCCACAGCAACGCCCGCAGCAGCCGCAACAACAGCCCCAACAACAGCCCCAACGGCAGCCGCAGCCGCAATAACCTGACGGCCTGTTGGTGCTGCTCACGAATTGAGAGTGCGGGTTCTTGACAGGCCCGCGATGCAACGCAGCCGCACGCTCCTCAGCAGAGCGTGCGGCTGTGCTTCTTTGTTACCGAATGGACGAGCCTGCGCGGGACTCTCCCGCACCGGAAGCCCGCTACTGATCGGTGTTCTTCGGTGCACCGAGAAGCTTTCGCATGGCGTCCATCAGGACTTTCTCGACTGCCGGTGCGACTTTCGAGGCCCGGGGACTCGTTTCATAGCCTCCTTCGCCGTACGCGACCTCGGTACCGATGTAGCCCGTTGCATAATCTCCATAGGCCGCCATCGTCACGAAGAGATCGGGTCGGAACTTCTGTGCCGCCAGTTGATACTCGACGAACAGCTCTCCCGGCATGCAGAGCAGCCGGGCGTTCTTGAGCGTCAGGCACCCGATATCAATGGCGTCCTGCTGCTGGCAGCGCCGCAGCCAGGCGAGGTTCGTCGCCGCGAACCAGCGATCCGCCGGCTTCGCCTCGTCATTCCGCAGGGTGGCGAGCAGTTCCGCTTCCTTCAGATGCTCGGCCACCGGCAGCAGGACCGGTTCGACGGCCCACTTGACATCATCCGCCGAAAGCGGGGTCTTCCGGGTTGCTTCCCATGCCTGCTTCATCCCGGCGGCAACTCGATCGGCGAGAATCTGCCGATTCTCGTGAGCCCCGTCATTCCACTTTCCCGCCCCGATGTTTCCCCCGGCACCGTTGAAGTGGACGTGCGGCACACCGGTTTCTTCCTGCCGGGCGTTCCGCGCCATTCCCGGGAAATCGGGATTCGCCAATCCGGTGCGGTAATAACTCTGGGGATGCGTCGCGTAGAAGGTCATGGCGACGACCGCCTTGTCTCCGTTCCAGAGGCTGATCAGTTTCAATTGCGGGTCGATCGTGCCGACCGGCTTCGCGCGGATCTCGGGGTCGCGCGTCGCCGTCAACCGCATGAACTGCACCTTGCCATCGGGGCCGAGAATCCGCCGGTTCGACGCCACCTTCTCGATGATCCCCGTTCCCAGTCCGAGATGCGTCACCGGCTGCGCTTCGGCAAGCGCTTTCTTCGCCGCGGCAGCGGCCCGCCGCACCACATCACGGGCGAACACGGGATCGAACCCGGTGCCGCTCTGTCCGACTTCCGCCAGCAGGTCATCCGCCGAGAAGTCGCAGCGGGGAGCATCGTGCTGATGGAGCGTATGAACCGAAACCCGCGTCGGCACGGTCCCCACGGCATCGGCGAGACTCTCCCGGAAGGCTTGATGGCCCCCGTTGCCGATTCCGATCCAGTCGACGGCACAAAGGACGATCGGCTGCCCCGCACCGGCGAGCACAATCCCCCGACAACTCAGCGGCGCTTGCACAGCCTTGGTCGGATCATACGCCAGCGGACTGCCGACCGGGGGCGAGGCATCAATATCGAAGACGCCCACCCGCAGCCCCTCGGCTCCCTGGACGCCCTGAGCGGTCAGCCCAGCCACGACAATCAGCATTCCGAGCACTCTGCGCATACGTGTTTCCTTCCTCGGCTGATCTCTGAAGTGAGTCCCGCACGACGCGGCCGCAATCCGCCATCTTACTCGGCCCGGAGTGCCGCGGAAACGCGCAGGAGTCATTGCCCGCCTAACGACACAAATGAACACATCCCGGCGGGTGGGAGGGGCGCAGCCACCGATCCGAGGAAGACCACGTCATTCTTCTCGTGCAAACCCCACAGCTCGCCAGGGTTTCTCCCACCGTGAGAATGCAATCCGATGAGCAGGATCAGAAAAAAGGTCTCCACTGCGGGTGGAAGTGCTATTGGGGGGACCGCCGCATCTTGCACTGGTTCCTACCAGTAAGCTAGACTGAAGCGATCAGGTGTGAAACACCATCCCTGGTACCCATTCATCTTCCTCCAGGTTCCGGAATGGAAGTCGTATTTCCTGGCGGAGTCCATTCCGTGAAATCGGTTTCATCTGCAAGTCTTACCAAAGAGGGAAGTACCGTGTCTCGATCCCGTCGTGCTGGTCGTGGCTTTACCCTGATCGAACTTCTTGTGGTCATCGCGATCATCGCCGTCCTGATCGCACTGTTGCTGCCCGCTGTCCAACAGGCGCGGGAGGCGGCACGTCGGTCGACGTGCAAGAACAACCTGAAGCAACTGGGCCTCGCACTGCACAACTACCACGATGTCTATCAGGTGTTCCCGATCGGGGCGATGTACCATTACAACAAGCCCGCAAACTGGCGGTTTGCGCTGTTGCCGTACCTGGACCAGGCGAATGTGTTCAATCAGATCAAGCCGAACAACACCGTCACGTTCTGGAAGGGAGCCGGCGGGGTTTACGACGGGGACACGTTGATCTTCAAGGACAAGGTCATCACGCCGATTTACCAATGCCCCTCAAGCTCTCTGGATCCGATTGCCTACGCCAATGGGCCGTCAAACTCCGGCCAGGGGTCGCAGGCGCATCAGTATGTCGGCGTCATGGGAGCCTACCCTGACCCGGTCGCCAGCCGGACCGCCTCAAGCTCGTACCAGGTGCAGTACGAGAGCTACGCCACCGACAACGGCATCCTGCTGCTCCAGGAATGCAAAGCGATTCGCGATGTCACCGACGGAACGTCCAACACCTTCATCATTGGCGAGCAGTCAGGGAATCAGAGAAACCCCAAGCGCGCCATCTACACCTCGGGCTGGTCGGGTTCGGTTTACCGGTATACCGTGGACGAGATGATCAAGCAGGGAGGCAATATGAACAACTTTGCCGCCGGTCTGACTTCGATCTATCACCGCCCCAACCCCACCAGCACGGGGGTGGAAGCGAACCAGGATCACGACTGGAATACCCCCCTCTCCTCGTTCCACGCGGGAGGTGTTCACGTCCTGCTCGCCGATGGTGCCGTCCGCTTCCTGAGCGACAGCACGAACCTGCAGCTCATTCAGCAGCTCGCCGTCCGGGATGACGGACTGGTTCCGGGTGAGTGGTAAGCCAGAAAGAATTGCCTCACGAGCGGCACCCACCGGCCTGAGACGGCCTGGTCGGTGCCGCACGTTTTCATCCAGCGGCCACTCCCCCCCGTCGGTTCCGGAGGCAGAATCTTCCTGCCGGGACTGACAACTGGCGCGCCCGGGTCCTCCGTTCCGACAGGCAACGGGAGCCGGATCCCCGCGATCCGCCCCCCGGCAAAGTGCCGGCGTGTGCTCGGGCCTCACCGGTGGGACACGGGTCCGGCTGTGTTCACATACTCTCTTCCCCACGACGGCGGCAGACCGGCCGCAGTATCGAGTCAAAATTCGCCATGAAGAATGTGAGTCTCTGCCGAATCACCTGGCCCGTTGCGTGCGGGTTTCTGCTGCTGTTTTTCCTCGGATGCGGGCAGTCCGCAGACGATCGCCCCCCGGTCGAGATCACCGGCACGGTGACTCTGGATGGCAAGCCCCTCATGACGGGCGTCATTCAGTTCACCTCGTCGCAGACTGGTGAGTCGGCGTATTCGCCTCTCGATGCGGCAGGGAACTACTGGCTGGAGTTCCCCAACGCAGACGTCGGTGCCGAGTATGCGGTCACCATCTCTCCGCCGATCGATGAATCGGGAGATGCGCTGGCCGCGGCGGAGAACCCCGCCGCCCGACAGAGCAGCCCGATTCCCCGGAAGTATCGCGACCGGACGACCAGCGGCCTCTCGGTGACGATCCAGCAGCCTGGACTGAATACGTTCGACTTCCAGCTCTCCAGCCGCTGACGTATCTCCGGCACCGTGGTCCCGCTCGCGCGAAAAGACACTTCCGCGGAGGGAAATAACCCGCGGAGCACATCGGCAAAGACGCAGGCAACGCGCGTCCCCGGCTGAGGACGCGCGTTGTGCGTTCGGGCGAGCGCGGTCTCAGTAGCAGCTTGAGCAGCCGCCGTGGTAGCCCCCGTAATAGCCCGTGTAGTGCGGATAGGCGTATCCGCCGCCGTAGTAAGAGGTGTGGCCGTACCCGACGCCACAGGCACCGCCGTAGCAGCCCCCGTACCCGCCGCCGTAGCCGTACCCACCGCCGTAATAGGAAGTGTACGCGGGGGCGTAGTTCACGCCGCAGGCGCCACCGTAGCAGCCGCCGTAGCCGCAGCCACCATAGCCGCAGCTCTGGTATCCCCAGCCCCCATAACCACAGCCGCCGTATCCGCAGCCCCAGCCTCGCCCCCAGCGACGGTAGCGGACCGTCTGGACCGGGACGGCATCATCGCCGGACCGCTGGATCGCCGGAATCACCGGGACATCCGCGGCAGCAGCGACCCGCTCCGAGTCGCCCGCGAACAGGACAAACGCTGCTACCGCCGTACCCAATGCCAAGCCCCACGCCTTCCTCATGACAGCCTCCTTTTCGCCCCGAGGTGGGCATTGTGACCTGGCCCTCCAGCCAGGCCCGCCATCGACACGGCCTCTGATCCGGGCACGGACATCCGTACCGCCGAGGCGCTTTGCAGACACAGCCCGCGTTGAGGTTCATACCCCCAGCCGGATCATACGGGCGGGGCTATACGACCGGCAATAGGCGAATTCCCCACCTCTTCATTCAGGATTAAGAGGGGCTCCCAGGCTGCGCAAGACATATTGCACCTCACACATCCCCACCGCGCAACACGTAGTCGCGCCGCGGAGCGCCTGAGACAGCACGCCTTCCACCGGCATGCGGCGAAACATGGGGGGAAAGGAATATGACAGCGACCTTGTTATTCCACCACAGGGCGCTGGTTCCACGGGAGCGGGAAGGTTGGCGGACGGCGGTGGCGGGGTTTGCGCTCATCCTTCGGCCGCTTGTGAAAGTAGTTCACAAACGCACACAACTGCTTCACCGCCTCGTGATAGACCCGTTCTCCCTTCTCCTTCGTGGCCTTTTCCGCATCGCCGAGCACACCCGTTTCCGAATAGCTGCTCGTCCAGGAGATCACGGTTGCGGGGCCGGCTCCGAAGAGGTCCACCCAGTTGAACGGGTTGTCCTCGTTGTTGAAGCTGATCGTCCCGCTTCGGATCTGGTCCTTGCGAACGTTCTCTTCGTCGAGATACAGGTAGAGCGAAGTCTCCAGTTCACACGCGTGCGAACAGCCCCCCGGAAACTTGCTCTCGCGCCAGCCCGGCAGGAACTCCTTGTCGACCGTCAACAGCGACCACCACGCGATCAGCACACACTCGGCATCGGTTTCGAGATTCGTCCGCCGCGCCGCGAGATCGAGGTTCGGCATGTTCGAACCGTGCCCGTTGAGCAGGATGATCTTCTTGAATCCGTGATACGCCAGCGACCGCGTGACGTCGCATACCTGCTGGATGAACGTCTCGTAGTGCGTGTTGATCGTCCCGGGGAAGTCCATCACATGCCCCGTATAGCCATAGGCGATATGCGGCAGCACGAGGATCTTGTCGGGCAGCGCACGCCCGGCCCCGTTTGCGATTCCCCCGGGGCAGACCAGATCGACGTCGAGCGGCAAATGTGGCCCGTGCTGCTCGACAGCTCCGCAGGGAACGATGCAGACCTTTCCCAGGTCGACCGCATCGTTGATTTCCGGCCAGGTCAGTTTCTCGTAACGATACTCGGTCGCAGCACGGCTCGTCATGATGCAGAATCCTCGCGGTCCAGGAGGCAAACGGCTGGCCGCCGAAGGGAACGGCCCGCCAGCCGCTCGATTTTAACAGCGGCGCGTGCCGAAATGTTGCGCGAACCCGGGAACTTGCTCCCCGGAGAGCACCGCCGTCCTGGGCGAGAGGAGTTTCGCGATCAGACCCGGTTCATCTGCAGCCGTGCCTGCCGCATGGCCCGCCGTTCCTGCAGCGTACACAGCGGCTCGATACTGCCGGTCGTGGCGTGGGCAGTGAGGCGTTCGAGATCAATCCCGCCGGTCCCTTTCACCTGATCGATCAGCCAGGCGAACATCCATCCGCCGGCGGCTCCTGCGACACTCCCGAGGATCAGCACAACTCCCAGCCCCATGCCGACCGGTTCCGGCGAGAGCCACGGCGTCTGCACGATCGCCTGGGCGCGCTGCTGCGGTCGAATGTTCTCGGCCTCCAGCTGCGCGGTGACCGCTTCGAGCTGATGGCTGGCGAGTGCGACCTTTTGTACGATCGCGGCGTGCTGCCGTTCGAACGAGGCCCGTTCGACGAGCGTTTCCTGTTCGAGTTCCAGTTGATCCTGGAGATCCTGTTCGAACCGCCGCCGCTCCGCGAGACTCGCTTCCAGCTGCTCCAGCAGCCAGTCCCGGCAGACTGCCGGGTCGGTGGGAACGGGAACGGATTTCAGACCGGCGAGGCGGCGCTTCAACTCTGCGATCTGCTCCTGCTGCGACTGCAGCTGCGGATGCCGGCGTCCGAACACGCCGGACATCTTTTCGAGCGCAGCTTCCTTCTCGGCCAGTTCCGCCGAGAGCTGATCCACCTGAAGTAATGACTGCACCGTCTCGCGAATTCGTCCTTCGGGAAGTCGGCTGGCGAGGATCTGCAACGGCAGTTGTTCTTCGAGATCGCGGCGCACCTGGAGTACGTCCCGCTCGAGTTCCAGCCGTTGCAACCGCGCTTCGGCGAGTGCCTTGCTGAGCGTCTTCACCCGTTCGAGCGTGACCGCCTGCTCGACTTCATTCGTCTTCAGCTCGGCGAGTTTCTGCTCGACTTCCCGCTGCTGCGACTGCTGAAACTGCAGCTCCGATTCGCATTTTCGCTTCGCGATTTCGAGCTCCTGAATGCGGGCGGCGTTGCCGCTTGTCGCCTCATCCCCCTGCAGCAGGTAGGCATCCAGAATCGCCGAAAGCACGCTGACCGCCTGCATCCGCTCGGAGGTGCGATAGACGACTTCGAGCGTTCCGTCTTCTGCCGGCGTCGCTCGCAGAGTTCCTTGAAGCTCCTCGGTCGATTCCGCCGCAGCAGGATCGAGTGCCCGGTCCCGCTCGGCCAGCACCTGGGCCGCTTCGACGAGCAGCTCTCCGGAAGCAAACTGGGCGACGGCCTCTTCGGGCCGCTCGACCTTCAAACGGGCGCGGGCTTCATAGAGCGTCGGCCGCGACTGATGATACCAGGCACAAAGTCCCCATGAGACGGCCAGCCCGAGCAGCAGCAGCTTCAGTCGACGCAATCCGGTGGTCTGCGAATTCATTCCACTCTCTCCGTCAGGGGACGGTTGCTCCGCCGCTTGCCGCGATCAGCGCTTCTTCAAGCCTCCGACCACCCGCTGCACCTGGCCGCGGGCCGTGGGTTCCACCTGGATGACATCTCCCGGCTGCACGAACGGGGCGGTTCCCGGATAACCTTCCCCCGCCTGGAGGCTGATCGTCCACCGCTGCAAGCTTCGCTCCTCGGTTGCGGGGCGAGTCAGGGTGATGTTGATCGGAATCCCCTGCACATCGATCCCCCCGGCCAGTTCCAGCGCTTCCCAGACCGTCACCGGCTTGCCGGCCGGCAACGGATACGAGCCGGCATGCGCCACGGCACCGAGAACACGCACCGGAGGAGTTGTCTGCTTGACCGTCAGCACGTCAATGATACGGCGACCACCG